>DHCMC07803__coassemble_561_pt1 | contig 65488 bp, 59 predicted proteins | sample DHCMC07803__metabat2_low_PE_023 | metagenome-assembled genome bin DHCMC07803
GCTTAGTATGTTTGGAGGTGCAGGGTCAAATGGGTTAACAGAAACCAGCATTTCAAGTTATCAGGTCATAGACGACCGTTTGATAGGAATGGATGAAGATGGGAAAACAGATGAATATATTATGCTGCCAGACGGAAATATTCTACTGCCTGCACATCAGAAGGGAGATTTGGGATATACCGATATCGTGTTGTATAGGCAGTGAGAAAGAGAAGCAGCCTTATACAATAGGGGCGGAACCTCAACAAGAGGTTCCGCCCCTATATGTATGGGTGCGAGCGGGTTATGCCTCCTGTGCTTGTGTGCGGGCGGCGCCGAGCAACGTGCGGCGGATGCCCTCCGCATCGTAGCCGCAGAGCGCTTTCAGTTCGGCCACCGTACCCTGGTGGATGAAGCGGTCGGGAATACCCAGCCGGATGACGTGCGTGGCGTAGCCGTGGTCCTCGAAGAATTCGGTGGCCGCACTGCCGGCTCCTCCCTCGGTAGTGCCGTCCTCGACGGTGATGACCGTATGGAAGCGGCGGCCGAGATCGTGGAGCAGCTCCTCGTCGAGCGGTTTGACGAAAAGCAGGTTGACCACTTCTGCCGAGACGCCTTCTGCGGCGGCTTGTTCTGCGGCCTGCAGGGCATCCTGCAGGGTGGTGCCCACGGCGATCACGGCGATGTCGGAACCCCGGCGGCGGACGTCGCCCTTGCCGATGGGCAGGGCGCGGGGAGACTGGTGCCAGTCGGCGCCGATGCCGCGCCCGCGCGGATAGCGGATGACGAACGGACGGGCGGCCTGCAGGGCCGTGTACATCAGGTTGCGCAGTTCGGCTTCGTCGCTCGGCGCGGAGACCGTCATGCCGGGAATCGAGCGCATGAAGGCGATGTCGAATACGCCGTGGTGCGTCACGCCGTCCTCGCCCACCAGACCGGCCCGGTCGAGGCAGAAGATGACCGGCAGGTGCTGGATGGCCACGTCGTGGATCATGTTGTCATAGGCGCGCTGCATGAACGAGGAGTAGATGCAGCAGAAGGGAATCATGCCTCCGGCGGCCAGACCGGCCGAGAAGGTGACTGCATGGCCCTCGGCAATGCCCACGTCGAAGCAGCGGTCGGGCAACTCCTTCTGGAGAATGTCCATCGAACTGCCCGTCAGCATGGCGGGGGTCACGCCCACGATGCGCGGATCCTGGTGGGCAAGTTCCAGCAGCGTATGGCCGAAGACCTCCTGGTAGCGGGCGTGCTGCGGGTCGGGCGTCGCCAGGCGCTTGCCCGTGGCGGGGTCGAACTTGCCCGGAGCGTGCCATACGGGCGGGTTGCTCTCGGCCGGTGCGTAGCCCTTGCCTTTCTTGGTGATGACGTGCAGCAGCTTGGGGCCGGGAATGTGGCGTATGTCGCTGAAGACCCGGATCAGCGAGCGCAGATCGTGGCCGTCCACCGGCCCGAAATAGCGGAAGTTGAGGCTTTCGAACAGGTTGCTCTGGCGCAGAATGCCTTGTTTGACGAGGTTGCCGAAGTTCTGGATCTCGCGGCGCAGGCGCGGAACGCCCGACATGGCATTCCAGACCTTGTTCTTCAGCCGGTTGTAGTGACGCGAGGTGGTGATGTCGAGCAGGTATTCGGTGAGCGCGCCCACGTTGGGACTGATCGACATGTGGTTGTCGTTGAGGATCACGAGCATGTCGGCATTCGAGGCGCCGGCGTTGTTGAGCCCCTCGTAGGCCAGTCCGCCGGTCAGGGCGCCGTCGCCGATCACCGCCACCACGTTGCGGTGAATGCCCTGCAGCTTGTTGGCCTGGGCGATGCCCAGTGCGGCCGAGATCGACACCGAAGCGTGGCCCGCGCCGAAGGCGTCGTAGGGACTCTCCGACATGCGGGGGAACCCGCTGATGCCGTTCAGCTTGCGGTTCGTATGGAACGCTTCGCGGCGGCCGGTCAGGATCTTGTGGGCATAGGCCTGATGACCCACGTCCCAGATGATCTTGTCCTCCGGCGTGTCATAGACGTAGTGCAGGGCCATGGCCAGCTCGACGGCCCCCAGGCTCGATCCCAGGTGGCCGGGGTTGGTGCTCAGTTCCGAGACCATGAAGTCGCGCAACTCGCCGGCCAGCACTTCGAGTTCGGGCAGGGTGAGTTTGCGCAGGTCGGCCGGTGATTCGATGCGATCGAGGTAGGTATAGCGGGTTGCAGCCATGGTATGATCCGTATGATTACGCAAAGATACCCAATAATCGTGAGTTCCGAGAAAAAATCGTATCTTCGTGTCGAATATGAAGGAAGGAAATCGGACTATGAAATACAAACGCGTGCTGCTCAAGCTGAGCGGCGAGTCGCTGGCCGGCGACGGCGAATACGGCCTTTCGGCCGAAGTGTTGAAATCCTATGCGGCCCAGATCCGGACGGTGGTCGAGGCCGGCGTACAGGTGGGCATCGTGATCGGCGGCGGCAACATTTTCCGCGGCATGCAGGGCATTGACAAGGGGTTCGACCGGGTCAAGGGCGACCAGATGGGCATGCTGGCCACGGTCATCAACTCGCTGGCCCTCGAATCGGCGCTGCGGGGCGAAGGTGTGCGGGCCAAGGTGCTGACCTCGATCTGCATGGAGCCCGTGGGCGAGTACTACTCCAAGGACAAGGCGCTCGACTATCTCCAGCGGGGCTGGGTGGTCATCATCGGCGGCGGCACCTCCAACCCCTATTTCACGACCGACAGCGCTTCGGCGCTTCGGGCCATCGAGATCGAGGCCGACGTGCTGCTGAAGGGCACGCGTGTGGACGGCATCTATGACGCCGATCCCGAGAAACATCCCGATGCGGTGAAGTTCGAGACCATCTCGTTCGACGAGATCTACCGCCGGGGACTGAAGATCATGGACCTGACCGCCTTTACGCTGTGCCGCGAGAACGGCATGCCGGTAGTCGTGTTCGACATGGATACCGAAGGCAACCTCGGCCAGGTGGTGGCCGGCGAGCCGATCGGCACGCTGGTGCGCATGTAGTGCAATCCCGACGCAGGCGGAGCGGCCAGACCGGCTCCGCCTCCAACCCATATATACGATTAGAGCAAGTATGAAAAAGATCCTGTTCCTGATGTTCGCGGCGCTCTTCGGCTGCGGCATCGCCCGCGCCCAGAGTGACGTGGAGGCCTCAACCTGTCTGAAAGAGGGCATGGAAGTGCCCGCAGTCACCGTCCGCATGCTGGATGGCAGCATCGTGCAGCTGGCCGAGCTGAAAGGCAAGGTGGTGCTGGTCAATTTCTGGGCCACGTGGTGCCCGCCCTGCCGCAAGGAGATTGCTCGCATGCAGAAGGATGTCGTGGAGCGGTTTGCCGGCGAGGAGGATTTCGTGCTGCTGGCCGTAGCGATCGACGATGCCTCGAAGACGGTGAAGTCGTTCATGGAGCGCAACGGCTATACGTTCCCCGTGGCCTTTGACGGCGGTCAGCGGCTCTACCGGATGTTTGCCGAGAAATATGTGCCGCGCAATTTCGTGATCGGCCGGGACGGCAAGGTGGCCTTCTATACGGTTGGCTATACGCCCGAGGAGTTCGATGCGCTGATCGGCGACATCGATGCGTTGCTCAAGGAGAAGTAGAAAAACAGTGAATATCCGATAAAAAACAACAACGTTTATGACAGAAGAAGGAAACTTGATTCTGGAGGTCGCCGCCGAGAAGATGGCGAAGGCCATCGATCACCTGACCGAGGCGCTGCTCGGCATCCGGGCGGGCAAGGCCAGCCCGAATGTGCTGAAGGGCATCATGGTCGATTACTACGGCTCGCAGACGCCCGTTACGCAGGTAGCCAGCGTGACGGTGCCCGACGCGAAGACGATTCTGATCCAGCCCTGGGAGAAGAAGCTGATTCCCGCCATCGAGAAGGCCATCCTGGTGGCCAACATCGGCCTGACTCCCTCCAACAACGGCGAGCATATCCGGCTGTCCATTCCGGCGCTGACCGAGGATCGCCGTCGTGAACTGGTCAAACAGGTCAAGGGCGAGGGTGAGACGGCCCGTGTCAGCCTCCGCAATGCCCGTCGCGAGGCGGTCGATGCGTTCAAGGCGGCGCAGAAGAACGGCATGCCCGAAGATATGGCCAAGGACGGCGAGAACGAAGCCCAGAAGCTGACCGACCGTTACAGCAAACAGGTCGAGGATGCGCTGGCCGAGAAGGAGAAAGAGATCATGACGGTCTGATCCGACGGATCGTCCGACAACCTGCGGGAGGGGGCTTTGGCTACCCTCCCGTTCTTTTTTCCGGATCGGAGGACGGAGCACGGCGGACCGGAGGCCGGGGGAGCGTAGTGGCTGCAGCGGGCCATCCGTCCGGTCGGCCGCTTGCGGCCTGCCGCTGCAGTCGCTGCATGGATGCTGCGGTTGACAGCAAGGGTTCGCTGCGGGACTGTCCGGACGGAGCGGGTAGCGGGGCGGCAACGAAGCCGGTTTCCCGTCCGCTGGCGGACTCGGCAGCGGACAGTTAAATAAAACAGCGGGGTTGCGCATCCGTACGCAACCCCGCTGCCGTGTGTGTGCGGAGCGGTCAGGCCTCCTTTTTGGCATCGGAGGCGCCGAATTCCATCAGATAGGCCTTGATGAAGTCGTCGATCTCGCCGTCCATGACCCGATCCACATCGGAGGTCTGGTAGCCGGTGCGGTGGTCCTTCACGCGGCGGTCGTCGAAGACGTAGCTGCGGATCTGCGAGCCCCATTCGATCTTCTTTTTCTGGCCCTCGAGCTGTGCCTGCAGGGCCTGCCGTTTCTCCAGTTCGCGCTGGTAGAGTTTCGAACGGAGGATGCGCATGGCGTTCTCGCGGTTCATCAGCTGCGACCGCGTCTCGGTGTTCTCGATCAGAAACTCGATCGGTTCGCCCGTGTCGGGATCCTTGGAGCTGTAGCGAAGCCGCACGCCCGTCTCCACCTTGTTGACGTTCTGGCCGCCCGCGCCGCTGCTTCGGTAGGTGTCCCACTCGATGTCGGCCGGGTTGATGTTGATCTCGATCGTGTCGTCCACGGCCGGCGAGACGAACACCGATGCAAAGGTGGTCTGCCGTTTGTTGTTGGCGTTGAAGGGCGACAGCCGCACCATCCGGTGGACGCCGTTCTCGCTCTTGAGGAAGCCGTAGGCGTAGTCGCCCTCGAATTCCAGCGTAGCCGACTTGACACCCACCTCTTCGCCCGCCTGCATGTCGGCGACGCGCACCTTGTAACCGTTGCGCTCGCCCCAGCGGGTGTACATGCGCAGCAGCATCGAGGCCCAGTCGAGGCTCTCCGTGCCGCCGGCTCCGGAGTTGATGTCCATGATGGCTCCCATCTTGTCCTCTTCGCCGCGCAGCATGTTGCGCATCTCGAGTGCCTCGATCTTCTCGACCGTCTCGGCATAGAGGGCATCCAGCTCCTCTTCCGTGGCGCCGCCTTCGCGGACAAAGTCGGGCATCAGCTCCAGATCGTCGCACAGCCGGCAGATGGCGTTGTAGTCGTCGATCCAGCTTTTGATGCCGGCCACTTTCTTGAGCTGCTTCTCGGCCTCCTCGGGTTTGTCCCAGAAGTCGGGGGCCAGCGTCTTGCTCTGTTCCTCGTCCAGCTCGATGATCTTGTCCTCGATGGCGAGGTGTCGGTGCAGGGCTTCGCGCCTGCGCTCCAGTTCCTTGATCTGTTCGGTTGTAATCATGCCGTGTGGGTTAGCCTGCTACGGAGCAGTCGATGCCGAGGGCGCGGACGCGGTCGGCGATGCGGTTCAGTTCGTCGACCGGCACCTTGTGCAGGTCGGGGGCGGGCGTGTCGCGATCCACCGTGTAGATCATCACCTGGCGCGGGCGGATCTCTTCGATCCGTTTCAGCCAGGCCGCCACTTCGCGCTCGGTCGTGTTGTCCACCGTGCGCCCCTCGAAGGAGCCGCGCAGGAACATGGTTTGTACGATGAGGTGTCCCTCGAACAGTTTCATGTACTCGACCGTCTCGGCCACGCTGTATTCGCCCAGCGGTTCGTCGATCTGGCGCACCGTTTCGTCAAAGGCCGAGTCAAGTTTCACGATGTTGTTGTCCACGCGCATCAGGGCGCGGCGCACACTCTCCTTGCGGATCATCGTGCCGTTGGTCAGCACGGAGACCTTCGCCTTCGGGGCATGCTGGTCGCGGGTGCGGATCACGTCGTCGATGATCGCCTCAAAGTCGGGGTGCATGGTCGGTTCGCCGTTGCCGGCAAAGGTGATGACGTCGGGCGGTGTGCCTGCGGCAGCCATCTCCTCGAGTTTCTGGGCCAGCAGTCGCGAGACGTCTTCGCGGCGGTTGAAGCGGGCCGAGCAGCCCTTCTCCGTCCAGCCGCATTCGCAGTAGATGCAGTTGAACGTGCATCGCTTGTTCTCCAGCGGCAGCAGGTTCACGCCGAGTGACAGGCCCAACCGGCGGCTGTGGATCGGGCCGAAGATAATATCGTTGTAAAGTTTCGTAGCCATGGTCGTTGTATTGATTCCGGAAACGATGACAGTTTACAAAAATACGAAATAATCGGTTACGGTTGCGCATTCCGGTCGGCGGGCAGGACCGAAACGGAAAAAAGAGGAGCGGCCGAACCGTCGGCCGCTCCTTCCGTAGTCGGACGGAGAGGTTCGGTTAGCGGGTGCCGAGGTTGCCCTCGACATAGTCGCGCAGCGTACCCTCCTTCTGCATCTTCTTGTATTTCTCCAGTGTGCGGATGCGGCCGATCTGCTCCTTGTTGTTGTCGTAGAAGCGGATGCAGCCTTCGATGGCGCTCATGGCACCCGTCACCTTGTCCGCATTGGTGGTGCCTTTGGGGACGACGGTGCTGGTGTTGATCTTGCCTTCGGCGGCCTTCTCGCGGATCAGGCCGGCCATGTAGCTGGCACAGTAGACGGTGGCCATGTTGGTCTGGAGATCCTCCGAGGTGAGGTCATCGAGGAATTCCATCAGCGTGGTGTCGAAGTTGATCTGAATGCTCGGCGAAACCTGCATCCACATCATGACGAACTGGCTGACGGCCATGCGCGGATACTGCATCTCGGGGGTCAGCGGGGTGTTGATGAGCCACTCGGAGCAGTTGAGGATGTTCTGCTCGTACTGGTAGGCCAGTGCGGGGTCGGTTTCCATGTAGTTTTCGGGGATCAGCGCCTCCTGCGCCATCGCCGACAGACCCATGCAGAGCAGCATGAGCGAGGTGATGAAACGTTTCATGAAACAGTATGAAATTTTGATGAATGAATTGTCGGTTACAATCGTTTGAGTGCCTGTCGGATGACCTCCTCCACGCCGAGCGACGGACTCTCCTGGAGAATGGTCTTCACGGCCTTGTCCGAAGCTGCCTTGCCGAAGCCCAGCATGGTCAGTGCGGCGACGGCCTCCTCGTGGATTTCGCTGTCGGGCAGGGGTGTTGTCGCGGGAGTGGGAACTGCCGCGGTGATGCCGTTGAAGACGGCCGTCTTGTCCTTGAGCTCGACGATGATCTTCTGGGCGGTTTTCAGACCGAGCCCCTTGACGTTCTTGAGCAGCACGGCGTTCTCGGTGGTGATGATGTTGGCCAGTTCGGCGGGCGAATAGGTCGAGAGGATCATGCGGGCGGTGTTGCCTCCCACGCCCGACACGCTGAGCAGCAGCCGGAAGATCTCGCGCTCGGCCTTCGAGGCGAAGCCGTACAGCACCTGGGCATCCTCCCGGACGGCAAAGTGGGTGTAGACGCGCGCCCGTTCGAGCGGTTCCAGCTCGGCATAGGTCTGGAGCGAGATGGTGAGGTAGTAGCCCACGCCACCGGCCTCCACGACGACGTAGGTAGGGGTCAGTTCCGCAATGTCTCCCTGGATGTATTCGTACATTGTTCTGAATTTACGGAAAAGGTCGTACAAACATAGGGAAAAAACGATATATTTGCTCTCTGTAACTTCATAAAATGGATCATTTCACTATGAAAAAATTGTTTGTTGCGGCAGCCGTTCTGCTGGCTTTCACCGCTTGTCAGAACAAGCAGCAGGGCACCGCTGCTGAGAACACCGAAACCGCCGGAACCGAACTGGCGGAGAAAGCGGCTCCTGCCGTGGCATACGTTCAGATCGATTCGCTGATGCTCGATTACAAGCTCGCCGAGGAGCTGCGCAATACCTTCCAGGCGAAGGCCAACAAGGCGGACCGCGAGTTCAATGCCAAATACCAGAAGTTCGAGAAGGACATGATGGATGCCCAGGACAAGATCCAGAAGGGACTGGTAACCCGCGCCACGGCCGAGCAGATGCAGCAGCAGCTCATGCAGCAGCAGCAGGAGCTCATGGAGACCCGCGACCGCATGATGGGCGAACTGGCCGAGGAGGAGCAGGTGATGAACAACCGCATCTACTTTGCGGTGACCGACTATCTGAAGGAGTACAACGCCGACTACAAATACGCCATGATTCTCAGTACGGCGGCCGGTACGGGGCCCGTGCTGCACGCCGATCCGTCGCTGGACATCACCAAGGAGGTGCTGGCTGGCCTGAACGCGCGTTACGAGGCGGAGAAGTCGGGCAAGTAGTCCGGTTCGGCACGGCATGGGGCGGCGGAATATCCAGGTATTCCGCCGCCTTCGTTGTTGCGCCGGGGGTGGGCGTACGATTCCGGGAGGGATTGACGCGAATATGAAACTTTCTTGCTACCTTTGTAAGAGGCGCAGCCTCGCCACGGCGCGGCGCGTCCCGAAAACGAATCAAGCAACAGACGATGACAGACGATCAGAAACCCATTTCGCGGGACGGAGCAACCGATCCCGGAGCTGACAGGGCCGGACATTCCCGGAACGCATGGAACGGCGAGGAGGCCAAACAGCGCCTGAGCGACGACATGAAGCGGGTGTGGGCGGTCGTGTGGAAACATCTGAAGAAATATGCTTCGGTGCCTTTTGTGGTGATGCTGCTGCTCTCCACCATTCTCTGGTATGCCAAGAAGCTGGGGCACACCTATCAGACGGAGGTGCCCATTACGGTCAATGTGGCCGGCCGGCAGTTTGAGGTCAACTGCCTCGTCGAAGGGCAGGGCACCCGTCTCTTTGCCCGGCAGCACTACCGCTCCAAACCCGTGGAGCTGCGCTGGAGCGATCTGGACGTGTCGCCGTCGGCCATCCGCGAGGGATGGGTGGTGATCTCGCCCTATTCGCTGCAGAATGCCATTTCGTCCCGCAATACGGACATCAAGATACTCTCCGTGGGGCCTGTTCCCGAAATCGAATTATGAGTGCGAAACCTCTCCGGGTGGGTGTGACGGGCGGCATCGGCTGCGGCAAGAGTGTCGTGTGCCGGATGTTTGCCCTGCTGGGCGTGCCGGTCTATGATTCCGACCGGGAAGCCAAGCGGCTGATGAATGGAGACGAGGAGCTGAAGGCGGCTCTGGTCGCCCGGTTCGGCACGGTCTGCTATGTCGGCGGGGTGTTGGACCGGCGTTATCTGGCCGGTGTGGTGTTCGGCGACGGCGGTGCGCTGGCTGACCTGAACGGTCTGGTGCATCCGGTTGTCCGGCGCGATTTTTGCCGGTGGGCCGACCGGCAGCAGACACCTTATGTGCTGGTCGAGAGTGCCGTACTGTTCGAGAGCGGGCTCGACCGGGATGTGGATCGCATCGTGGCTGTTTCGGCCCCCGAGGAGCTGCGCGTCCGGCGGGCCGCTCTGCGGGACGGTGCCGCGCCGGAGCTGATCCGGCAGCGGGTGCGGGCCCAGATGGAGGACGCCGAGCGGGAGCGTCGGGCCCATGCGGTGATCTGCAACGACGAGGAGCAGCTCGTGTGGCCGCAGGTGCTGGCGCTTGACGAACGGTTCCGCCGGGAGGCCGGCGCGGCGCAGCGGTAAGGAATGCTTTTCGCGGATAACAGATGGAAAATCAAGTAATACAGGTAGGGCGCATGCGTCTCGATCTCGGCCGTCCGGCGGTGATGGCGATCGTGAACGTGACGCCCGATTCTTTTTTTGCGGACAGCCGGACGCCCGACGGGGAGGCCCTGCGGCACCGGATCCGCCAGGTGGCGGCCGAAGGTGCCGATGTGATCGATGTGGGCGGCTACTCCTCGCGTCCCGGGGCGGACGACGTGTCGCCCGAAGAGGAGCTGCGACGGGTGTCGCGGGCGCTGGCCATCATCCGCGAGGAGCTGCCCGAGGCGGTGGTCTCGATCGATACCTTCCGCGCTTCGGTGGCCGAGGGGGTGATGGCGCGCTACGGGACGTGCATCGTGAATGACATTGCCGCCGGAGAACTGGATCCGCAGATCATGGCCGTGGCGGCGCGCTATGGAGCCCCCTATATTGCCATGCACATGCGGGGCACGCCGGCCGACATGCAGGACCGTACCGCCTATGGTGATATCGTGGGGGAGGTGACCGACTACCTGGCCGGACGCCTGCGGGCGGCGCGCGAGGCGGGCATCCGGAACGTCGTGCTCGACCCGGGGTTCGGCTTTGCAAAGACGACGCAGCAGAACTACGAGCTGCTCGGCGGACTGGAGCGCATCGTGGCGCTGGGGGTACCCGTGCTGGCGGGCGTGTCGCGCAAGTCGATGATCTACAAGGTGCTGGATGTGACGCCGGCCGAGTCGCTGCCCGGAACCGTGGCGCTCGGCTGGGAGGCCCTGCGGCGCGGGGCGCGCATCCTGCGGGTGCACGACGTGGCCCCTGCCGTGCAGGAAGTGAAACTGTTTGACTATTACAGCCGATATGGACGAATATAAGATGATCGAGGCGACCGACGTGCACAAGCGTTACGGCACCCTCGAAGTGCTCAAGGGGGTGTCGCTGACCGTACGGCGGGGCGAGGTGGTCTGCATTGTCGGAGCGAGCGGCGCCGGCAAGACGACGCTGCTGCAGATTCTCGGCACGCTCAGCGCGGCCGACAGCGGGCATGTGCGCATCGACGGCATCTTTACGGAGCGCCTTTCCGACCGCGAACTCTCCGATTTCCGCAACCGGCGGATTGGTTTCGTGTTCCAGTTCCACCACTTGTTGCCCGAATTCACCGCCTTCGAGAATGTCTGCCTGCCCGGCTACATCGGGCGGCGCGACCGCGAGGAGGTTGAGGCGCATGCCCGCGAACTGATCGCGATGCTGGGTCTTGAACACCGGGCCAGCCACAAACCGGCCGAACTGTCGGGCGGCGAGCAGCAGCGGGTGGCCATTGCGCGGGCGCTGATCAATTCGCCGGCCGTGCTGCTGGCCGACGAACCTTCGGGCAACCTCGATTCGCACAATCGGGAGGAGATCCACCGCCTTTTCTTCGAGTTGCGCGACCGGCTGGGACAGACGGTGGTAATCGTCACCCACGACGACTCGCTGGCCCGCATGAGCGACCGGCGGATCGTGATGAGCGACGGTTGCATCGTGGAGTAGGCGCGGGGCGGTCGGCTCCCGGGAAACGTATGCGGCTCTTCGCACCAGGCGGAGCGCCGCATTTTTGTGTGCGCGGCCGGACGAATTTGCGTATCTTGCGCGAAAATTGGCACAAGGTGACGGAGGAAGAGATCAGGGACCTGCTCGATGCGCTGTGGCTGCGCTACGAGGATGCGTCGTTCATCGAGGACGACCCCATCTCCGTGCCGCACCGCTTCACCGGGCGGCATGACCGCGAAGTGGCCGGTTTCCTGGCGGCTACGATCGCCTGGGGTAACCGCCGCATGATTGTCCGCAACGGCCGTCGCATGATGGAACTGATGGGGGATGCTCCTTATGAATTCGTCATGGAGGCTTCGGAGCAGGCGCTGGAGCGGCTGGACCGCTTCGTCCACCGGACTTTTAACGGGCAGGATCTGACGGCGTTCGTGCTGGCACTACGCCGGATGGGACGCACGTGGGGCGGACTGGGCAACTTCTTCGAGACGCGCTACGAGGCCACGGGTGACATGCGGTGTGTGTTGGCCGATTTCCGGCGCGAGTTCTTCGCCTGTGATCATCCGGCCCGGTGCGAAAAACATGTGGCCGCCATCGAGCGCGGCGCGTCGTGCAAGCGGCTCAACATGTTCCTGCGCTGGATGGTGCGCGACAGTAGCCGCGGCGTCGATTTCGGCCTCTGGCAGCGGATTCCCGCCTCGGCCCTCTACCTGCCCCTCGACCTGCACAGCGGCAACGTGGCGCGGGCATTGGGCCTGCTCGACCGCCGGCAGAACGACTGGCGTGCCGTCGAGGAAGTGACGACCGCGCTGCGCCGGTTTGATGCGGCCGATCCGGTGAAATACGATTTTGCCCTGTTCGGCGCCGGCGTGAACGGCGCCATGACCAAATAAACGAAGCAATGAAACAGATGGGATGGATGGCCGTCGGACTGGCGGCTCTGCTGGTTGCCTGCGGCGGCGGTGATCGCCGACAGGCGGCGCGCTCCTCGCTGGAGGAACTTCATTTCCGGGGGGCCGTGCAGGAGGTGGTCACCTGCCTGCGTGCGGCCGATGCGGCCGAGACGGACGGTTGCGACCGGAGCGGTCGGATGCGGTTCGACGAGGCGGGCAATCTGGTCGCCACGGAACAGTCCCTGCGGGGCGAACTGGTGGCCCGGAGCGAGAGCCGCTACGACGACGGTCACCGGTTGCTGGAGAAGATGGATTATGACCGGTCCGGGGCGGTCGTCCAGATCCAGACGCTGACCTGGCAGACCGCAACCGACTACCGGAGCAAGTTGCGCGACGGGGAGGGTGCCTTGCTGGTCGAGGAGACATTCGTGCGTGAAGGCGACCGTTCGGAGCGTACGCGGGTGACGCCCGACGGCGAAACGACCCTGTGCGTGACGTATTATGACGCGGATGACCGCATCGAGCGGCAGGAGAATACGACGCTGGCCGGCGTCATAGTCACGGAATACCGCTACGATGAACGGACCGGCGATCCGGCCGAGCAGCGCGTGCTGTCCGACGGCGAGGAGCTGGCGCGTCGGGTCATGACGTACGACCGGTTGGACGCGCAGGGCAACTGGACGCGGTGCGTCATCTCGGCGGTGGACGCGCAGGGGGTGCGGACACCGTTGACCCGTGTGGAGCGGACGATTACCTATTACCAATAGACGGACTGGAGACGATGGGACGGAACAGGGGATTCCGGTTCAAGCGGTTTGCCATCGAGCAGACCGAGACCACGATGAAGGTGGGTACCGACGGTGTGCTGCTCGGCGCCTGGGCGTGCATTGATCCGGAGGCCCGACGTTACCTTGACGTGGGGACGGGCACGGGGGTGATTGCCCTGATGCTGGCCCAGCGGACCGAAACGTTCGACGACGTGCGCATCGATGCCGTCGAGGTGGACGAGCCGAGCGCCCGCGAGGCAGCCCGCAACGTGGCCGCCTCGCCCTGGCACGACCGGGTGGCGGTGATGCGGGCGGATATCCGCACCTATGCGCCGGGCGTGCGCTACGATCACGTGGTGGCCAATCCGCCCTGGTTTGTGGAGTCGCTCCACTCGCCCTCGCCGGAACGTACGCGGGCGCGCCATGCCGATCTGCTGCCGTTCGGCGAGCTGATCCGGGCCGTACGGGGGCTGTTGGCCGGGGAGGGGCGCTTCTCGGTGGTGCTGCCGGCCGACGGTCACGACCGCTTCGTGTCCGAGGCGGTGCGGCAGGGGTTGTCGCTGGCACGTCGGACAACCGTCTTTTCGCTGCCGGAGCAGCCGCCCAAGCGCGCGCTGCTCGAGCTGACCGCTGCGGATGTGCCGCGTCCCCGGGAGGAGCAGCTCCTGATCGAGACCGGACGGAGCGCCGGCGACTATACGGAGGAGTACCGCCGCCTGACGGGTGACTTCTACCTGAAGTTTTGAGGTGACGGGCGCACCATCGTCGCCCGAAAACCGTAACTTTGTAAGACAGGGAGGCGGAAGCGGGGACTCCCGCCGTCTTCCGGCAACTGTGTGGAAACTTAATCATTCGGATAGATCATGAAAAGAACGATGAGATGGGCCGCCTGTGCGGCTCTCCTGCTGGCCGGTGCGGGTTCCGTATCGGCGCAGAATCTGCGGCTGCAGCCGGTCGGCGAGGTGGTGCGTACCGGTGGCGAGCGCATCTATTCCATTCCCTCCACGACGCTGGTTGTGGAGCTGACGGTGCAGAAGGAGACGGTGGTGACCGGTCCGTATGCCCGTTTTGCCCAGAAATATTTCGGTGTGATCGCACCGTTGGCCGACAAGGAGAACTATACGATCGTGGCTGCTGCCGTGCGGGCCGAGGATACCGGCCGTCCGGCCCTGCGCCGCGAAACGGCTGCGGATGACCGTCCTGCGCCGGCTCCGGCCGACCGTCCCCGTCCGCAGGAGGAGCGCGGCGCCCTGTCCCGTCTCCAGCCCGACCGGATGAGCATGGAGAGCCAGTCGCTCGAGAGTGCTGCCCAGAAGGCGGCCGAGGCCATTTTCTACATGCGCAGCCGCCGGGCCGAACTAGTGTTGGGCGACTATGCCGAGACGGTGTACGGCGCCGGTCTGCAGACGGCCGTCGAACGCATCGACCGCATGGAGCGCGAATACCTGGAGCTCTTCTTCGGTACGCAGCGCACGGAGACCTATCGGGTGACCTTCCGCGTGGTGCCCGATGCAGCAACGACCACGTCGGTGGTGTGCCGTTTCCGTCCGGATGCGGGCGTACTGCCCAACGATGACCTCTCCGGCGAGCCCGTGCTGCTGGAGTGCCGCCCGCAGGGGGTAGCCGCCCGGGCCTATCCGACCGATCCGAAGGCCGGCAAGATCAAGGGCGGCCGCGAGTATGCCGTGCCCGATCTGACCGACTGCCGCGTATCGTATGGCCGCGAGGTGCTGTGCAATGTGGTGGAACCGATCTACCAGTACGGCGTGAAGACGGTTGTGGCACCGGAGGATAAGTCATTCTGAGCATGGAACAGCGGAGCAATACGGAGAAGATGGCCGCCTACATGCGGCTGATCAAGCGCGAGATCAACGGCGCCGTGTCGGAAAGCATGGAGCGCCGCGGCATCCATTATCCCTGCAACTGGGGGGTGAGCCTGCATGTGGTGCGCCGTGCAGCTGCCACCTTTGCGCCCGATCATCCCTTTGCCCGCTTCCTGTGCGGACAGCAGTTGCGCGAACTGCGCCTGGCCTCCTATGTGATCGCCGATCCGGAGGCGGTGACGGCCGATGAACTCGACTTCTGGGGTGCCAGCGTGACCAATGTGGAACTGGCCGAGAATCTGGCCTTCTCGCTGCTCTCCCGCACCCGGCTGGCGGGTCCGCTGCTGGAGCGGTGGTGTACGCCCGAAGCTTCCGAAGCGTTACGCTACTGCGCGCTGCTGGCGCTGGCGCGGATGAAGACGCTCACGCCCGGGGAGCGGGACGAAGCGCTGGCCCGTGCGGCCCGCTTTGTGGAGGAGGACAATCCGGCCCTGGTGCGCCAGGCGGCCTCCCTGTTGCGGGAGAAGCTGACCGGCGAGGAGGAGTGACCGGCCGCGCCGGACGGAAATTGCGGCCGGCATGCAAAATAATACGGGGAGCGCAGCAGCGCGGCCCCGTTTTTGCTATGTATAGGAAGAGAGAATATTCCTTAAAAAACTTGCTTATGAAACGGAATCTATGCTTTTTGTTGGGACTGGCCGGCGCCCTCATCGCAGGCGTCAGCCGGTCGGAAGCCTGCACCGGCATCACGCTGCAGGCCGGAGACGGCAGTTGGGTGGTGGCCCGGACGATCGAGTGGGGCGGCAGCAACCTGAACAGCCGCTACGTGGTCGTGCCGCGCGGTTACGCCCAGCACGCCCTGCTGCCCAACGGAGCGGCCGGCATGCTGTTTACCGCCCGTTACGGTTATGTGGGCTTCGCCGTGGAGGAGGATCAGTTCGTGGCCGAAGGGCTCAATGAGGCTGGCCTCTCCGCCGGACTGTTCTATTTCCCCGGTTACGGTCAGTATGTGCCTTTCGAGGAGCAGTCGGCCGACCGGTCGATTGCCGACCTGCAGCTGGTGCCCTGGCTGCTCGGCAACTGCGCTACGGTCGAGGAGGCCATGGCTGCCATCAAGGAGATCCGTGTGGTGGCGCTCGACCCGCGCGCCTCGACGGTGCACTGGCGGATTGCCGACAAGTCGGGCCGTCAGGTTGTGCTGGAGATCGTGGGCGGCGAGCCCCGCTTCTATGAGAACGAACTGGGTGTGCTGACCAACTCGCCCGGCTTCGAGTGGCAGACGACCAATCTGAACAACTACGTCAATCTGATGGCGGGCAGCGCCTCCACCCACAAGTTCGGCCGCGTGCAGCTGGCTCCGTTCGGGGCGGGCAGCGGTTTCCTCGGCCTGCCGGGCGACGTGACGCCGCCTTCGCGCTTCGTGCGTGCCGCCTTCTATCAGACGACCGCTCCGCAGTACCAGACCGGCGTCGAGACCGTGGTGGAGTGCTTCCAGATTCTCAACAATTTCGACATTCCGATCGGTATCGAGTTCGGCGCGGGCGAGCAGGTGACGGACATTCCGAGCGCTACGCAGTGGACCTCGGCTACCGACATCACCAACGGCATGATCTACTACCGCTCCATGTACAACAGCGCGATCCGTTGCTTCGATCTGAACAAGATCCGCTTCGACCGCGTGAAGTACCAGGTGGTGCCGCTCGATGAGGTGACCCAGCAGCCCATCGTTGAAGTGCGGGTAAAATAACGGTCGCGCGGGGAAACCCGACGGTTGTAAGGTGCGGCTCCGGCAGGGGCCGCACCTGTTTTTCCGGGCGGCATCGGGTGCCGGCAAAAAACGAGGGGAGGGTTCGCATGAACCCTCCCCTCGTTATATCACGGGATTGCCCTACATGGCGGCGTGTGCGCGGACGATCTGCTCCAGCTCGTCGGCGGAACGGGCGCCGCTTTCACGCCACAGCAACTGGCCGCTGCGCCACAGCATCAGCGTCGGGACGCTCCGTACGCCGTAGCGGGCGACGACGGCGGCATTGTGCGGATTGTCGATGTCGATCTTGATGATCCGCAGCCGGTCGCCCAGCCTCTGCTTCAGCGCATCGAGGGCGGGTGCCGTCATCTTGCAGGGACCGCACCAGGTGGCAAAGAAGTCGATCAGGACGGGAACCTCGCCGCCCGTCAGGCGGTCGAAGCTGTCGGTTGCACGTTCGTGTTCCATGGAGAATGTCGTTTGTGCCGGCCGGGGATCAGATGTCTTTGGCGGCTTTCAGAAATTCCTGCAACTTGCTGACCATCTCCGGCGAACCGACGTAGAACGGTACGCGCTGATGGATGGTTTCCGGCTGCAGGTCGAGCGTACGGCGGCTGTCCGAGAAGGCGGCTCCGCCGGCCTGTTCGGCGATGAAGGCGATCGGGTTGCATTCGTACAGCAGGCGGAGCTTGCCGTTCGGGTGGCTGTCCGTCGGCGGGTAGATGAAGAGGCCGCCCTTGAGCATGTTGCGGTGGAAGTCGGCCACCAGCGAGCCGATGTAGCGCGACGTGTAGGGACGGTTCGTGGCGGTGTCCTTCTCCTGGCAGTACTTGATGTATTTCTTGACGCCCATCGGGAACTTTTCGTAGTAGCCCTCGTTGATCGAGTAGATCTTGCCGCTGCGGGGGGTCTTGATGTTGGGGTGCGAGAGGCAGAACTCTCCGATCGACGGGTCGAGCGTGAAGCCGTTCACGCCGTTGCCGGCCGTATAGACCAATACCGTCGAGGAACCGTAGATGACATAGCCGGCAGCCACCATGTCGGTGCCTTTCTGGAGGAAATCCTCGCGGGTGGCCGGCGTGCCGATCGGTGACTTGCGGCGGTAGATCGAGAAGATCGTGCCGACCGAAACGTTCACGTCGATGTTGGACGAACCGTCCAGCGGATCCATGCAGACGATATATTTGGCCGTGCTGCACAGCCCCTCGTGGAAGGTGGTCAGGTCTTCGTTCTCCTCCGAAGCGATGCCGCAGCACTCGCCGCTGGCCTGCAGTTCCGCCATGAAGGTCTCGTTGGCGTAGATGTCGAGCTTCTGCTGCTCTTCGCCCTGGACGTTCTCCGTGCCCGCCTTGCCGAGGATGTCGATCAGTCCGGCCTTGTTGACTTCGCGGTTCACTTTCTTGGCTGCGATGCCGATATGGTGGAGCAGTCGGGAGAAGTTGCCGCCCGCTGCGGGGTAATCCGTCTGTTGCTGTTGGATGATGAACTCGTTCAGTGCGATAACCTTTTGCATAGTTGTTCGGATATGGTTATTAGTATGAATTTATTAACAAATATAAACCGAAGGCGCCGAAAAAGCAAATAATTCGGGGCCGTTCTGCAGGGGCTATGGGGCAGTTTACTGCACCTGCAGGAGCGGAGAACCGGCGGCCGGCGGATTGGGTTTGGCCGGCAAATTCGTATCTTTGCGGCAGGAACGGCCCGTGCGGCCCAGCAACGGTATCCATGAAAATTTCGTCGGCAACATTCGCATTCAGCAGCAGCAAGTTATCGCAGATTCCGGAGGACGGTCTGCCCGAATTCGCCTTTATCGGGCGCAGCAATGTCGGCAAGTCGTCGCTCATCAACATGCTGACCGACAACGGCGCGCTGGCCAAGGTGTCGGCCACGCCCGGCAAAACGAAGCTGATCAATCACTTCCTCATCAACCGACAGTGGTATCTGGTCGATCTGCCCGGCTACGGCTATGCCAAGACCTCCCGCAGCGACCGGCAGGAGTTCGGCCGGCTGATCACCGACTATGTGCTGCATGCCCGCAAGCTGTGGTTCCTTTTCGTGCTGGTCGATTCGCGTCATGCGCCGATGAAGATCGACCTCGATTTCATGCGGCTGCTCGGCTGCGAAGGGGTCCCCTTCGGCATTGTGTTTACCAAGTGCGACAAACAGTCGGCCGGACAGACCGCCGACAACATCCGGGCCTACGAACAGGTGCTGTCGCAGGAGTGGGAGGAGCTGCCGCCCCGTTTCCGCACCTCGTCGGTCAAAAAGCAGGGGAGGGAAGAGATTCTCGATTTCATCGGCGACTGTCTGGCGGGCAAAGTGGACGAATGAGACGGTTTTTCAACAAAATCGGAACGAAAATGTAGTATCGTTTCGCGGAATCCCTTACCTTTGTACCACAGGTAACGAACTTAAACCAAAAATCCCGCAAAATATTTTTCCATGGCAACTCACAAACTGAAGATCTTCGCCGGAAGCGGTTCTCATGCTTTGGCCGAGAAGATCGCCAAGAGTTTCGGATGTGAATTGGGCAACCTGAAGGTAAGCCGGTTCAGTGACGGAGAATTCCAGCCGGCTTTCGAGGAGAGCATCCGCGGCTGCACGGTATTCATCGTTCAGTCCACGCCTCCCCCTGCAGACAACCTGATGGAACTGCTGCTGATGATCGATGCGGCAAAACGTGCTTCGGCCTACAAGGTGATCGCCGTGATGCCTTATTTCGGATGGGCGCGTCAGGACCGCAAGGATCGTCCCCGCGTGTCGATCGGTGCCAAACTCGTCGCCAACCTGCTGGTTTCGGCCGGTGTGGACCGCGTCATTACGATGGACCTGCACGCCGATCAGATTCAGGGATTTTTCGATGTGCCGGTGGATCACATCCACGCCAACCGGGTATTCATTCCCTACATCGAGTCGCTCGGACTGGACAATCTGTCGGTTGCTACGCCCGACATCGGCGGTGCCAAACGTGCGCACAGCTACGCTTCCTATCTGAATGCTCCGCTGGTCGTATGCCACAAGCATCGTGAGAAAGCCAATGAGGTGGCCAAGATGATTGCCATCGGCGAGGTGAAGGATCGCAACATCATCCTGCTCGACGACATGATCGATACGGGCGGTACGATTACCAAGGCGGCCAACATGTTCATGGAGCAGGGCGCACGCAGCGTACGCGCCGTGGCTACCCACCCCGTGCTGTCGGGTGCCGCTTACGAGAACCTGAACAACAGCATGCTCTCGGAGGTGATTCTGACCGATACGATTCCGTTGCGCGCAGACAAGGATACGTCCAAGCTCACCGTACTGAGCACGGCCGACGTATTTGCGGATGTGATCAGCCGCGTCTACAACTACAACGAGATCAGCTCGCAGTTCATCTTCGCGCACAAATAGTTCGAACAAACAGCCGGCGGCCTCGGCCGTCGGTGTCGCACCATACCGAAGAGGAGACGGATCGCAATCCGCCTCCTCTTTTTTTGTGTCAGCGGTATCTCCATGGCGGAGACGAGGCGGATGAGGAAGCGGGCAGACGACGGCGCGACTGACGACGGGGCGGGTGCTGGTGTGGCCGGGTGTGTCGGATGCGGCGGATGCGGCGGGACAAACCGACAGGCGGCTCAATCCCGTTGAGGGGACGGGTCGGGGGCTTGTTTTTGTCCGAAAAAATGGGTAACTTTCCTCTTAACTTTTCCAACCAAACAGGAGGTACCCAATGTTTCTGACAGTCACGCCCGATTTCTCCCTGCCTTTGGCGGATCCGGTTCTGAAGTTTCTCATCATCCTGGTGATCATTCTTGCATCGCCGCTGCTGCTGAACAGACTGAAGATTCCCCATCTGCTGGGGCTGATTATTGCCGGTGCCGTCATAGGTCCCTACGGGTTCAACCTCATCACGCGCGACAGCAGCATCATCCTGTCGGGAACGGCCGGTCTGCTCTACATCATGTTCCTGGCCGGTCTGGAGATTGACATGGGCGATTTCCGGCGCAACAGCGCCCGGAGTCTGGTCTTCGGCCTCTACACCTTTCTGGTGCCGATGCTGCTGGGTACGGCGGTCAGTCTGTGGATCTTCCGCTTCAGCCTTCTGTCGTCGATTCTGCTGGCCAGCATGTTTGCCTCCCATACGCTGATTGCCTATCCGATCGTGAGTCGGCTCGGCATCGTGCGCGACAAGGCGGTGAGCATCGCCGTCGGCGGTACAATGATTACCGATACGCTGGCCCTGCTGGTGCTGACGGTCATCGTCGGCATGGCAACCGGCCAGACCGGCAACGGCTTCTGGATTCGGCTCGGCGTCTCGGTGGTGCTCTTTGCCGCCATCGTGCTGCTGCTCTTTCCGCTGATTACGCGCTGGTTCTTCAAGCGGGTAAACGACAGTATTTCCCAATATATTTTCGTGCTCATGATGGTGTTTCTGGGGTCGTTTCTCGCCCAGCTGGCCGGCCTGGAAGCCATCATCGGCGCCTTCCTTTCGGGACTGGCACTCAACAGGTTCATCCCTCACAGCTCGCCGCTGATGAACCGCATCGAGTTTGTCGGCAATGCGCTGTTCATCCCCTTCTTCCTGCTGGGAGTGGGTATGCTGGTGGATTACCGGGCGTTTACCAGTTGGGAGACGATCAAGGTGGGCGGCTGCATGATCGTGGTGGCCACGGCTGCCAAATACATCGCCGCCTGGCTGACCCAGAAAACGTTCCGGTTGTCGGTCGATCAGCGCCGGGTTATTTTCGGACTGAGCAATGCCCAGGCGGCGGCAACCCTGGCGGCCGTGATCGTGGGCTACAATGTGATTCTGGGCACCGATGCCCAGGGGGAACCGATCCGTCTGCTGAACGAGAGTGTGCTGAACGGTACGATTCTGATGATTCTGGTGACCTGTGTGATGGCCTCCTTCGCCGTGCAGCGGGGCGCCCACAACATTGCCGTGCAGGAGGAGTTCGACCGGAGCGGCGAGGAGCAGCCGACCGAACACATCCTGCTGTCGGTCAGCAACGAAGAGACGGCCGACGAACTGGTCAACCTCGGCCTGGCCCTCAAGTCGCCCCAGTACAAGGGCGGGCTTTATGCGCTGAAGGTGATCGAGAATCACAATGCCAACGACAAGGAGCTGAAACGCTCCCGGCGCGTGTTGCAGACCGTCGTGCGGACGGCTGCTGCGGCGGACAATGCCGTGGAGGATATTCTGCGGTACGATCTGAACATCTCGAATGCCATTGTAAGCGTGGCCAAGGAGCGGAATATTACCGATATGGTGGTCGGCATCAACCGGGCCAAGGCCATTCAGCCCGATTCGCTGGGGCGTATTCTGGAGAATCTGCTCGTCGAAAACAGTGTGGGCACCTTTATCTATAACGCCGTCCAACCCCTGGCAACCGTGAAACGCCAGATTGTCATCATACCGGAACGGGCCGAGCGCGAAGCCGGTTTCGTGCAGATGGTCAGCCGGTTGCGGAGCGTGGCGCAAAATACGGGAACGCCGCTCGTCTTCTATGGCTCGCTGGATACGCTGGGCGTGCTGAAGAAGTTGTTGGCCGGCAAGCCCGGTACATTCGCCTATGTCCACTATGCCGACTGGTCCGATTTCCGGCCGATTCTGCGCCATGTACGTCCGGACGACATGATGTGGGTGGTGTTGAGCCGCCGGGGCGGATTCTCCTACAATGCGGAGATGGCGCGGGTGCCGCGCTATTTCAGCCGGCAGCGGCCGCTCAACAACCTGGTGCTGGTCTTCCCCGTACAGGTTGGCATCAACGAGGGAACCCGTTACTTTACCTGATTGCAAGCCGCCGGGACGGATGGCTGGGCGGGCGCGATTCGGCCCGGAGGTGGCACGTGTTGCTGTCCCCGCTGCGTAGTGCCGGGATGCCTGCCGGGGGGCCGTGTCGGATGGGCTGGCAGGCGGAAGGAGAGGAGAAAGATCGGGTGGCAGGGACGCGCGGCGGCTGATGGCCGACGGTAAGGAACAGGGCGGCCGCCGAATTGCCAGAAGGTAGTAGCCCATGCAATGACGGCCATGCGGATGGACCCCGGCCGGGAAATCGAGGAATCGGCGTGTCCGGCGTGCCTGAGTGCCTGAGTGTCCGGGTGTCCGGGTGTCCGGGTGTCTTGGCTGTATGCTGCGCCCTCCAGCCAATCGTCCCGACCCCTAATGCGGAGGGAAGGATGGGGGCGTCGGAGCAAGATCCGGTCCGGGGGTATAAAATAAAAAAGGCTTTGCGCGAGCAAAGCCTTTTTTATGTGGTCTGCGACGGTATTAGTTCTGCAGCTTGAACGCTACCGGCAGCGTATATTTGAATCGTACGGGCTGGTCGCGCTGACGTGCGGGAGCCCATTTCGGGGACATGGAGAGCACGCGAACCGCTTCGTCCGAGAGCGACGAGTCGGGGCTGCGGAGCACCTTGATGTTGGTGAGGCGACCGTCTTTCTCAACGATGAATTCCAGAACGACCGTACCCTGGATATTGTTCTCCTGGGCGAGCTGCGGATAGGTCAGACGGGACTGAACCCAGTTGCGGAACGTGTTGAGGTCACCACCCTGGAAGGTCGGCTTCTGCTCGGCGATGATAACGAAGGGTTCCTCCTCGATCTCCTCGGCCTCGACGGCGATCGGAGCGATGGCGATGATGTCTTCCTCCTCGAACTCAACGAAGCTGAATTCGGTGTTGATCTGCGTGTCGTTACGTACCACGTTGAGGACGTCGGTAATCACGGCAACGGTATGCTGCTGCTGTACGGGAGCGGTCGGTTCGGGTTGTTTTTCCGTCGTGACGTCGATCACTTCCACGTCTTCCACAACGGCAGCGGGGGCGATCTCCTCCACGGTTTTTTCACGCTGGCTGATGCTGAACATGATGATGACGATCGCCAGGGCAATCACAAGACCTATTTCCGTGAAAATGCCTTTCTTGTTCTCCAAGTCGGCTTTTTTACTTTTTTTGACTTCCATTATGTTTGAGTTGTTTATTTTGTCAAATCAAAGCACGATTTTTCCGAAAGCAAATATAAGAACAAAAATTTGTAAATAAGCATGCCGTGAATCTTTTTTATCGATTCGGGCAGGAAAGATTGCCGAAAGGTATTGTATGGAGCGAGAAAAGCATTATCTTTGCACCGTCGGAAATGACAACGGGGAATTAGCTCAGTTGGCTAGAGCGTTTGAATGGCATTCAAAAGGTCACCGGTTCGATTCCGGTATTCTCCACTCGGAAAGGCAGTTCGTGCTGCCGAAAATGCAAGGCCGTCCCTGATTTGCGGACGGCCTGATTGTTTTTATGCCGTTGCCAGGGGAGCAACATCGGGTCGGAAGCGATGGAAAAGAAGGAGAAACTCTACGGAATGACGCTGGCGCAGCTGCAGCAGGTGGCGGCGTCGCTCGGACTGCCGCGTTTTGCGGCCGGTCAGATGGCCGCGTGGCTATATAAAAAAGGTGTCCGTGACATTGCGGCGATGACCAACCTTTCGCTGGCGGCGCGGGCTGCCCTGGCCGAGCGTTACGAGGTGGGGCTGAGTGCTCCCGTACAGCAGGCCGAGTCGAAGGACGGTACCAAGAAATACCTCTACCATACCGATTCGGATCACTACATCGAGTCGGCCTACATTCCCGACGGCGATCGGGCCACGCTGTGCGTCTCCTCGCAGGCGGGGTGTCGCATGGGGTGTCGGTTCTGTGCCACCGGGCGGCAGGGGCTGCGCGGCAGCCTGACGGCGGGCGAGATCCTGAATCAGATCGCTTCGCTGCCCGAACGGGACCGGCTGACCAATGTCGTCTATATGGGAATGGGCGAACCGCTCGACAACCTCGATCAGGTGCTGCAGTCGCTCGAGGTGCTGACTTCCGACTGGGGGTACGGGTGGAGTCCGACCCGCATCACCGTCTCGACGGTGGGGGTGGTGCCGTCGCTGCGCCGCTTTCTGGAGGAGAGCCGGGTGCATCTGGCCGTCAGTCTGCACAACCCTTTCCCCGAGCAGCGGGTGGAGATCATGCCGGCCGAGAAGGCCTTTCCGATCCGCGATGTGGTGGCGCTGCTGAAGCAGTACGACTTCGGCGGTCAGCGCCGGGTGAGCTTCGAGTATATTGTCATGGCCGGCCGGAACGATTCGCCCGCCCATGTGAAGGAGCTGGCCCGTCTGCTGGACGGCCTCAAGTGCCGCATCAATCTGATCCGGTTCCACAAGATTCCCGATTCGCCCTATTTCAGTCCCGATGACCGGCACATGGAGGCGTTTCGCGACGCCCTGACCCGGAAGGGCATCATCACGACGATCCGGGCTTCGCGCGGGGAGGATATCCAGGCGGCGTGCGGCCTGCTCTCCACCAAGGTGCTGGAGGAGGCGCGCGAGGCGGAGCGTTAGCCGGGCGCCTCGTGCGCGGGAACCCGGCGGCTGGGCGGTGTGGCGTCGATTTTTGCAGGCCAAGGGAAGCGCGTTTTTATTACCTTTGACCATTCTTTTTATTCACCGAGTAGCGTTATGTCCGATTCGATGCGCCGGCTGGCCGGTCAGACCGTTGTGTACGGCATCAGTACCGTGCTGGTCAAGTTGCTCAACTACGTGCTGACGCCTTACCTGACCCGTGTGTTGGGCGAGGCCGAATATGGCGTGGTCACCCAGTTCTATGCGATCATTCCGCTCGCTCTGGTTCTGCTGACGATGGGACTGGAGTCGGGCTATTTCCGTTTTGCCGGCAAGGCTGCTTCGGAGGCGGAGAAAAAAACGGTGTTCGATACGGCATGGACCATGGTCGGCAGCGCCTCGGGCCTGTTCCTGCTGCTGGTGGTGCTTTTCAACGGCCCGATCGCCCGGTGGATGGGCTATGCCGACCACCCGTCGTACATCTGGATGACCGGCGCCATCATCGCGCTGGATGCCGTCTCGGCCGTGCCGTTCGCCCGCCTGCGGGAGCAGGGACGGGCAGGACGCTACGTGTTGCTGCGGCTGGTTTCGGTGATTGTCAATCTGATCGCCTGCTTCTTCTTTTACGGCTGGCTTCCTTCGCTGGCCGCGTCGGGAGTCTGCACGTGGGCCTACGATCCGCAGATGGGACCCGGCTATGTGCTGGTAGCCAACCTGATCGCCAGCGGCGTTACGCTGCTGTTGCTGCTGCCCTCTTGCGGAAGTCTGACGCCGCGGGGCAGCCGCCGTCTGGCTGCGGCCATGCTGGCCTATTCGCTGCCGCTGCTGCTGAGCGGCATAGCCGGTACGGCCAACGAGTTCATCGACCGGCAGATGCTGCTGTGGCTGTTGCCCGGTGACCGGATGGAGACGCTGGCCCAGCTCGGCATCTACGGTGCCGCCCTGAAGCTGGGCGTGGTGATGACCCTCTTCACGACCATGTACCGGCTGGCAGCCGAACCGTTCTTCCTGGCCGAATTCAAGGGGGATGACTTCCGCACGACGAATGCCGTCGCCATGAAATACTTCATCATCGTGTCGATCCTGATCGTCCTTTTCGTGGCCTTCTACCGCGATCTGTTCGCCTATGTGCTGATTGGTCCGAAGCTGCGCGGAGGGGTCTGGATCCTGCCACTGGTGCTGGTCTCCAACATGCTCTCGGGCATCGTGCTGAACCTCTCCTTCTGGTACAAACAGACCGGAAAGACTATCTATGCCATCTGGGTGACGGGTACGGGACTGCTCTTCACCGTCGTCTTCAACATCCTGCTGGTGCCCGCGCTCGGTTATGTCGGAGCGGCTGTGGCGCGGCTGCTGTGCGAACTGTCGATGGTGGTGCTCAGCTACCTGCTCAACCAGAAATACTGTCCCGTTCCCTACGATCTGCGCGGCATCGGCGGCTACCTGCTGCTGGGCGTAGTGCTCTACGGTGCGGGCTGGCTGTGCGAGGGGCTGCCGGACTGGCTGAGGTATTTGATTTATTTGCTGTTAGTCGTTATATTTGCTGGATATGCCGTGCGCCGCGAACGGATCGACCTGCGCGGACTGGTGCGCTCCGTGCTGCACCGGCGCTGAAGAGCGGCCAGGGCACAAGATAATCGCGCTATGATCGTTAAAATCATAAACAAGTCGGCCTACGAATTGCCGCATTACGAGACGCTGCTGGCCGCCGGCATGGATGTGCGGGCCAATCTGACCGAGCCGCTGACCCTCCGGCCGCTGGAGCGGGCCATGGTGCCGACGGGACTGTTCGTCGAACTGCCCGCAGGCTATGAAATGCAGGTGCGCCCGCGCAGCGGACTGGCTGCCAAGCACGGCATTACGGTGCTCAATGCACCCGGTACGGTGGATGCCGACTACCGGGGGGAGATTCGGGTGATTCTGGTTAATCTCTCCGGCGAGCCCTTTACGATCGGTCCGGGGGAACGGATTGCCCAGCTGGTCGTTGCCCGTCACGAACGGGTGGAGTGGCTGCCTGTGGAGGAGCTGTCGGACTCCTCGCGGGGAGAGGGCGGTTTCGGATCGACGGGCCGGTGATGGGCGTGCGGCCATTGGAATGAAAAAAGGGGAACCATGCGATTTGCGGATATTGTCGGACAGGAGGAGGTGAAGGCCATGCTGCGGCGCGGGGTGGCCGAGGGGCGTGTCAGTCATGCCCAGCTCTTCGCGGGGGAGAGCGGCTACGGAACGCTGCCGCTCGCGCTGGCCTATGCGCAGTATCTGAACTGTACCGACCGTCACGACGGCGACAGTTGCGGCGTGTGCCCCGCGTGCGTGAAGATGGCCGGACTGGTTCACCCCGACCTGCATTTCGTGCTGCCGACCAATGTCACCAAGAGCGGTTCGCAGAAGCCGCTGGGAGATGTGTTCCTGCCCCAGTGGCGGGAGCTGGTGGCGGAAACGGGCGGCTATTTCGACGAGCGGATGTGGTACGATCGCATCGGGCTGGACAACCAGCAGGGGATGATTGCCAAACGGGAGGCCGACGAGGTGATCCGCAAGCTCTCGTTCAAGGCTTTCGAGGGAACGTACAAGACCGTGCTGATCTGGCTGCCCGAGAAGATGGGCGCCGAGGCGGCCAACGGTCTGCTGAAGATATTGGAGGAGCCCTGGGAGCGGACCCTCTTCCTGCTGGTGTCGGTGACGCCCCAGTTGCTGTTGCCCACGATCCGTTCGCGGGTGCAGGAGGTGATCGTGCTGCCGATCGATGCCGATGCGGAGGAGCGGTGGCTGGCGGCCGGCGGAACGGATGCCCGCAAGGCGGCCGGACTGGCACGGCTGAGCGGCGGTGACCTGATCACGCTGCGTCGGCTGGCGGCGCGGGACGGCGAGGAGGGTGCCGACGAGGATTTCGACCGCTTCACGAGCCTGATGCGCTTCTGCTACAACAACCGGCACCTGGAGCTCTTCGGCTGGGCCGAGGCGGTGGCCGCAACCGGCCGCGAGGCGCAGAAACGGTTCCTGCGCTATGCGGTCGCCCTGCTGCGCGAAAGCTACATGCTGACGGCCGGAATGGAAAATATATCCTATCTTTGGGGGGCGGAGCTGGAGTTCTGCCGGAAGTTCGCTCCGTTTGTCGGCAACGGCAACATCGAGCCCCTCGTGGAGGAGTGTCGGCTGGCTTTGGCGCATATCGTGCAGAACGGCAACGCCAAGCTGGTGTTTACCCACTTTGCCCTGTCGGTCAGCAAGCTGATCGGACGGCGGCAGGTGTGACGGGCCGGCGGAGCAGATCCGCATGGCCGGCCCCGCAGGGGCGCAACATTTTTTATTAACCAAGGAAAGAGCATAAAAGATATGGCAAGAGCGATTCTGGTGATGGGAGGCAATGTGGGCGAGATGAAACCGCGTCTGCGCCAGGCCCAGCACCTGATAAACGACCGGATCGGCATCGTGCTGCACTGCTCGCACGTCTATGAAAGCAAGGCGTGGGGCTTCGACGGCGACGATTTCAAAAACCAGGCAATGGTCGTCGATACCGACCTGACGCCCGAAGAGCTGCTGGCCGCCGTGCAGGAGATCGAACGCGACCTGGGCCGCGACCGCGAAGCGGAGGCACGCGACAAGGCCCGCAGCGGCCAGCGTTATGCCTCGCGGGCGATGGATGTGGACATCATTTTCTACGACGACCTGGTGGTCGATACGCCCGATCTGAAATTGCCCCATCCGCTGATGCAGGAGCGTGATTTCGTGCTGGCGCCGCTGTGCGAGATTGCTCCGAACAAGGTGCATCCCGTGCTGGGGCGTACCGTCGAACAGTTGCGGGCCGAATTGCACGGCCGGCAGGAAAACCGATAGGATCGAACCATGAAACGGCTGTTGTTTACCATCTTGGCGGTTGCGGCGATCGGGCTGGGCTTTGCCGCGTGCGAGCGGCTGACCTTCGGCTGCGATTACCACCTGACCGTTACCTGGCAGGAGCGCAAGGAGCAGGCCGATTCGCTGCCGTTGCAGACGGCGCGGGTCTATGCTTTCTATGCCGATCCCTCCCAGTGGCAGGTGACCTCCATCGAGGATGCCCGGGCGGGTGTCATCACCTCGGTGAGCAATCCCGCACGCCGGCGCAGCTACGACCTCACGGCCGAACCCACCGGCAAATACGGCAATGAATTCGATCTGCGTTTCGACTCCTCGCCCGCCATGGTGCTGGTAGCCGACGAGAATTATCCGATGTGGGCGACGGGCGACGCCAATGTGGCCGCCGGACTGGCCAACCTGTATGTGAAACTGAAGTTCCGGCCGCTCGACTGGAAAAACTCTTCCACGGAGCCTATCGAAAAGGGATCGTGGAAGTTCTACGGCTATGCCAACGTGCACATTCCGATCGATACGGAGCTGACGGTCATTCCTTCCGTCTGGGAGGAGGGGCAGTCCACGTCGGAGTTGCTGCAGACGGCCGGATGCTACATCTTCTACGGCATTCAGAAGGGCAAGGGCGACGTCACCTCGTGGGAGGAGGCGCGCAGCGGCAGGGCGCAGAAGCAACTCGATAACGGTGACTGGGAGACAGTTACCTCCGATCAGCAGGGAGTGTGGGTGGAGAATGCCCAAATCACGGCCCATCTCAACCAGCGGTATGCGATGGTGGTCGTATTCAATGACGTGAGCCCTTCGTCGGCGCTCCGCATGTATGCGTTCTGCTACCTGGATCTGGAGAACAATCCCGAACTGCTGGAGGAGAACATCTGTTTCGACCTGCGCAATCCCTCCGCCGAGCAGACCTACGATATCTGGACGGTGCGCATCGAGGGACTGGAAGAGGAACAGCCGGAGGAGCCCGCAGCCTGACGGGGGGCCGGCAGTCCGCCCGCGGCGGTGCGGCGGGCAAGCGTGAAAGAGAATACATGAAAAGAGAAAAGAGCGAGGAGCGAAAGGGCCGGAGTGGCCTGTGGAAGCGGACGGCGGGCCTCAAGGCCTGTGTGGTGCTGCTGTTCGGATCGGCCTTCCTGTGCCATTGTGCGCGGCAGGGCGCTCCGCAGGGCGGCCCGAAGGATTCGCTGCCCCCCGTGGTGATGTGGGCCCAGCCGGCCTTCAATACGACCAATTTCAACGGCAAGCGCATCTACATTGCCTTTGACGAATATGTCCAGCTGAAGGATCAGCAGAAGGAGTTCTTCACCTCGCCCGCGATGAAGAACAAGCCGACCCTGCTGGTGAAGGGGCGGGGCGTCCAGATCGACATTACCGATACGCTGAAGCCCAACACCACCTATGCGCTCAATTTCGGCAGCAGCCTCTGCGACAACAACGAGGCCAATCCGCTGAACGGATTCCGCTATGTCTTTTCGACCGGCCCGGAGATCGACTCGATGTTCATGTCGGGCTATACGGTCGATGCCTATACGAAGGACAGCGTGTCGAAAACGCTGCTCTTCTTCTACGATGCCGCCGATTCGGCCTTCCTGCGCAAACCCTATCTGGCGCTGAACGATGCCCAGCGGCCCGATTCGGTGCCGGCGTTCGACTCGACCCTCTTCACGGTCAAGCCCGCCTTCATTGCGCGGGCCGAAAACAACGGTATCTTCATCGCACAGAACCTCAAGCCGATCGACTACCGGGTCTATGCCTTTGAGGACACCAACAGCAACTTTACCTACGAGCCGGGCGTGGACAAGGTGGGGTTCCTGGAAGGGGTGTACAACCCGGCCTCGCTGCCCGATTTCCTGGCGTGGTTCGACACGACACGCATGTACATGAGCGCCGAACCGCAGATCTACCTGCGGATGTTCCTGGACAAGACTTTCCAGCGGCAGAACCTCTCCTCCTCGAAACGCCCCCTGCAGCACAAGGTCGAATTCTATTTCGGCGCGGCCAATCCGCGGATCGATACGCTCGTGCTGGAGGGCATCGACTCCGCACGGATCATCACGGAGTATGTGACCCGCGGGCGCGACACGATCAACCTGTGGCTGAACGTTCCCTCCGAACAGCTGCCCGATACGATCAAGGGGCGGATCACCTACTGGAAGCACGACAGCATCAATCAGCTCCAGCCCGTGACGCAGCAGCTGGCGCTGGCCTGGAAATATGTCGAGTCGAAGGAGGAGATCAAGGAGCGCGAGAAGCAGGAGCGCGAGAAGGAGCGGGCCGAACGGGCCGGAGAAACCTACACGCCGCCCGAAAAGCCCAACCCTTTCAAGTATGACCTGAAGGCCAAGGGTGACGTCAATCCCGAGGAGAACATTTCCATCAGCTTCGACTATCCGATCGTGGAGATGGACAGCGCACGGATCTCGCTGATCCGCTACGGAGAGGGCGAGGACCGCTACCGGGTGAAATACAACCTGCGGCAGGATACGCTCGACATGAAGCGGTGGATCCTCTCGGCGGCGTGGACGGCCGGTCAGAAATATGAGCTGGTCATTCCCGACAGCGTCTTTCTCAACGTGGCGGGCGAACGGAACGACTCGATCAAGAGCGATTTCACGATCATGTCGCCCGAAAAGTTCGGTACGCTGACCGTCAACGTGAAGGGCAAGACGGAGGGGGCCTGCTATGTGCTGCAGCTGCTCAACGAGAAGAATGCCCTGCTGCAGGAGAAGAAGTATGTCCGCAGCGGCGTCTATACGTTCCGTTTCGTGGCGCCGGGCAACGTGAAGCTGCGGATCATCGAGGATGTGAATGCCAACGGCGAATGGGACAGCGGCGATCTGCTGGTTCACCGGCAGCCGGAGCAGGTGGAGATCTACGTGCCCGAGTCGGGGGACGAGCTGATCGTGATGAAGGCCAACTGGGACATTGAGATTACGGTGGACATGGCCCGGCTCTTCCGGCCTTTCGCGGTCGAGGATATTCGCCGTCAGTTGCGCAAGCAGGAGATGGTGCGTCTCGAACGGCTGGCCGAGGAGCGGAAGAAAAAGATGCTCGACCAGCAGCAGAAACAGACCCAGCAGATGAACTCCAGCAGCGCCGGCGCCTTCAATCCCACCGGCGGATTCAATTAGCCGGACGGGCCGCTCCTGGCGGCAAACGTGAACAGATGAAGATGAAACGAACGATCCTATTGACCCTGCTGGCCCTGATGGGGGCGGGCGTCGTGCAGGCTCAGCACTACATCGGCCTGCGCGGCGGCGTGGGGGTCGGATACGGCCGGTTCGAACCGGCCTCCTACTACACGATGAAGTGGGTACCGGGGGTATGGTCGGGCGGCCTGCAGTGGAAATATTACGGCCCCGTCCGCTATGTGGGCGCCATCGGCGCCGAGATGGAGTTTCTCCAGCGGGCCTATCAGCAGCAGGCGGGCCTGGATTCGCCGGACTATGTGCGCCGCGTGTACAATACGGTCAACGTGCCGCTGATCTGGCATATCCACCTGAATCTGGCGCACAACCGGCTGCGCGTGTTCCTCAATGCCGGCATCTGGGCTTCGTACAACATCGGTGCCAGGCAGTGGACCCGGGTGGACGGTGTGGTGACCGAGGAGCCTTACAAGATGCTGCTTGTGCGCGACAACCCCTTCAACTACGGCCTGCTCGGCGGGCTGGGCGCCAACGTGATCTTCGGCCGGTGGGAGCTGCTGGTCGAGGCGCGCTACTATTTCAGCTACGGCGACATACTGCGCAACAGCGCCGTGTATGCGAGCAACCCGACCCGTTCGCCGCTCGACAACATCATGCTCTCGCTGGGCTTTTTCTACCGGTTGGGTGACAAGCCCCACGAGCCCGAACTTCCGGCCTGGTATCTCCGCCGTCAGGCCCGGAAACAGACCGAACGCCTGCAGGAGGCCGGCGCTTCCGCGGAGACAACCAACGAATCATCCAAATGACACGATAAACCATGGAATCGACAAGACAGAGCAAAGTAGCCAAACAGATACAGAAGGACATCAGCGACATCTTCTCCAAGGAGGGGGCCGATCTGGTGAAGGGGGCCATGGTGACGGTGACGGCCGTCCGGATGAGTCCCGACCTGGGGTATGCGAAGATTTACCTCAGCATTTTCCCCTTTGAGAAGAGCAAGGCGATCATGGATGCCGTCACCCAGCAGGAGTGGCGGATCCGCAAGGCGCTCGGCTCCCGCATCCGCAACCAGTTGCGCATCGTGCCCGAGCTGACCTTCTTCCTGGACGACTCGCTGGAGTATATCGAGAACATCGACAACCTGCTCCGCTGACGGAGCCTTGCAGCGCACTCCGGCCGTGTATCGTCTCACCCAGCTCTTCGCCCGCCGCTATTTCACCTCGCGCAACTCGCTTTCGGTCATCAACATCATCTCGAAAGTGAGCGTCTTTGCCGTGGGGGTGCCCGTTGCGGCCATGGTCATCCTGCTGTCGGTGTTCAACGGCTTCGACGGTCTGGTGCGCAGCATGTACAGCGTGTTCGATCCCGATCTGATGGTCGTCCCGACCGAGGGCAAGACCTTTGCCATCGCGACGGCCGAGGAGCGCATGCCCGCCGCCGCGGAAGGGGTGGCCGCCTACTCCTACGTGCTGGAGGAGAGCGTCCTCTTCGAATATCGCGGACGCCAGGCGGCGGGACGGCTGCGCGGCGTGGACGAACGCTATGTACTGGTGGTGCCGGTGCAGGAGACGATTACCTATGGCGACTACGAGCTCCGCTACGGCGACATGGAGCAGGCCGTCGTGGGGCAGGGTATTGCCTATGTGCTCGGCGTGAAAACCGCCCTGTATGATCCGCTGCACATCTATGCGGCGCGGCGCGGTGACTATTCCCCGCTGCTGCCGATCGACGGATACAGCCGCGGCAGCCTGTTCCCCGAGGGCATCTTCCGGCTCGATGCCGAGACGGACGGCACCTATGTTTACTGTACGCTCGACTTTGCCCAGCAGCTGCTCGACTACGAGGGACGCGCTTCGGGCATCGCCATCCGTACGGACGGCACGCGTCCGGAGACGGTGCGCAGGCAACTGGCCTCCGCGCTGGGCGACGATTTCCGGGTGCTGACCCGCTATGAGCAGAAGGCCTCCATGTACCGCATCCTGAAGGTCGAGAAACTGGGTATCTTCATCATCAGCCTCTTCGTGCTGGTGATCGCCTCCTTCTCCATCATCGGGTCGCTGGTCATGCTGATTCTGGACAAAAAGGAGGATATCCGCATCCTCTTTACGATGGGAGCCGACGTGCGCTTCGTGCGCCGCATCTTTGTCGGCGAGGGCATGCTGATCGGTGCGGCCGGCACCCTCGGCGGCCTGTGCGTCGGACTGGCCTTCGCCCTGGCGCAACAACGTTTCGGCTTCATCAAGATGGGGGCGGCATCGTTTCTGGTGGATGCCTATCCCGTCGCCGTACAGGCCACGGACATCGTTGCGATTGCGGCGACCGCCCTGGCCGTAACCTGGTTGATTAACAGACTGACCGTCGCGCGGATGATTCCCCGGACGGCCATACGATGCAACATACGACACAATGGGTAGCAGATTCCTACGGCAGGCCCTCCTGATCGGGGCTGCGCTGACGGCTTTCGCCTGCAAGGGGTACAAGCAGATCCCCGAAGAGACGCTGGTGGACATCTTTACGGACATGTACGAGCTGAACGCCTACATCGACCGCCATCCGGTCCGCGAGAATCGGGACAGCATCGACCTCTATGAGCCGGTGCTGGCCGCCTACGGCTATACGACGGAAGATTTCACGCGTACGCTGACCGAAGCCACGCGGCGCAAGAGTTTCCGGCTGACCGATATCATCGACGCCTCCGTCGCCAAGATGGAGCAGGAGCGCGACGCGATTGACCGCGAACTGCGGATCGTCGAGCGGATCGACAGCACGGCCCTGGCCTACAGTACGCGCGAACTGTACCGCGATTCGCTGATTACGATCCGCAGCCTGGCCGATTCGGCGGCGATGCGGGTGGAGGTGCCGCTCGACGAACTGTCCGGACGCATCGGGATCGACTATTACTATACGCTCGACTCGCTCGACCGGAACGACGACCTGCAGAACCGCCATGCGCTGCTTTCGGCGACGGGCAAGTCGCGCGGCAGTGCCGTCCAGCGGCTGCGGAAAGGCCCGCGTACGGCCTATTCGACGTCGCTGCCCTGCAGCCGGGAGGCTGTCAGGCTCGAAATCACCTTCGGCAACTATCCCGAGCGGCCGAAGCGCATGCACCTGACGATCGATTCGCTGGTGGTAACCTATGTGCCGCCGCTGAGCGAGGCGTACGAAGAGCTCTCCCACACGTATCGCTACCGGCTGATGATCGACGACCGGGAGTATAACACTTTCTACTATGATGAGGAGAATAACCGCCCATTACGTTTTCCATCGCCGCTCCTTCCTCCGGAATGCGATAGTCTCGTGGAACGATGACGGCACGGTGGCCGAGGTCGCCGTGGCGGGCGACCGGCTGGACCGGGAAGCCAATGTGGAGTTCTACAGCGGTCTGCTGATCCCGGATCTGGTGGATGCCCACTGCCACCTGGAACTTTCCCACCTGCGGGGGCTGATTCCGCCCGGGGGCGGATTCACGGCCTTTGTCCGGGGCATGGGGACGACGCGCGGTGCGGTCGGTCCCCGGGAACGGGCTGCGGCCATAGCCCGTGCCGACGAGACGCTTTGGCGCCAGGGGGTCGGAGCCGTGGGAGACGTCTCCAACGGGGAGAGTTCCTTTGCCGTCAAGGCGGCCAGCCGGATCCATTACGTGACGTTTCTGGAGCTTTTCGGCCTGCAGACCGCTTCGGCGGATGCGCTGGCGCCGGTGGCCGATGCGGCCCGACGCTGCGGCCTTCGGGCAGGCATTACGCCGCATTCGACCTATTCGTTGAACGACGGAGCCTTCCGGTCGGCCGTGCAGGCGGGCGGACCGACTCCGCTGTCGATCCATTTTATGGAGAGTCCGGCCGAAGCGGAACTGTTCGCGGGGCGGGGTGAGCTGGCGGCGTGGTATGCCGAACGCGGTACGGCCATCGACTTTGCATCATACGGATCGCCGGCCGGGCGGATTGTCGCCTCTGTGCCGGCGGATCGTGACCTGCTGCTGATCCACAACTGTTGTGTGACGGAAGCGGTGGTCGATCGGATCGAGGCCTGTTTCCCCGGACGAGTGACGTGGGTGCTCTGCCCGCGGTCGAATGACTACATTTCGCATCTGACGCCTCCGGTCGGCCTGCTGCGCCGCAAGGGAGTGCGCATTGCGGTCGGGACCGATTCGCTGGCCTCCAACGATTCGCTCGACATGGTGGCCGAACTGCGGCAGCTGGGCGATGTGCCCCTGGAGGAGCTGCTGACCTGGGCAACCTGCAACGGCGCCCGGGCACTGGGGGTGGAGCGTGAACTCGGCGGATTCGAGCCGGGAAGCCGCAGCGGAGCCGTACTGCTGACGGGCATCGACTGGGAGAAGATGCGGCTGACCGAAAATTCCCGTTCGGAGCGCATCCTTTAGACGGCAGGATTTGCTACCTTTGTAAGACTTTGAATGACCGATATGGAACGGAATTACGAAAGAAAGGACCTATATAACGAGGAGACAATCGCCGAACTGCAACAGCACTACCGGCGGATTCTCGAACTGCTCGGCGAGGACGTCAACCGCGAGGGGCTACTGAAGACGCCGGAGCGCGTAGCGAAAGCGATGGCTTTCCTGACGAAAGGATATGACGAGGACCCGAAGGAGATGCTCCTCTCGGCCAAGTTCAACGAGGATTACCGCCACATGGTCGTAGTGAAGGATATCGAGCTCTATTCGATGTGCGAACACCACATGATGCCGTTCTACGGCAAGGCGCACGTGGCCTACATCCCCAACGGCTACATCACCGGCCTGTCGAAGATCGCCCGGGTCGTGGAGGCCTATGCCCGTCGGTTTCAGGTTCAGGAGCGGCTGACCGTACAGATTCGCGACTGCATCCAGGAGGCGCTCAATCCGCTGGGTGTAGCCGTAGTGATCGAGGCGGCCCATACCTGCATGCAGATGCGTGGCATCCAGAAGCAGAACTCCGTGACCACCACGTCGGCCTTTACGGGCAGTTTCCTGCGCCGGCAGGATACCCGTCAGGAGTTCATGCAGATCATCGGTTGCGACCTGCGCAAATAGGTGCGATAGGGCTTACCATACAGGAGGCGGATCCCGCGAGGGATCCGCCTCTTTTGCATTCGTTCGTTCGGCATGAAAAAAGCAACGGGGAATCCGGCAGGATTCCCCGTATGCGTAAGGTTTGTGTGGTGCACTATTTTGTGCCGTTCAGGAAGGCCTTGATCTCGGCTGCTACGCTGGGACCGTTGTAACCGAACTTCTCGTCCAGCACCTTGTAGGGGGCCGAATAGCCGAAGTGGTCGAGGCCGTGGATGTAGCCGGCGTCGCCGACCAGCGTTACCAGATTGATGGGCAGACCCGAGGTGAGACCGTAGCGCGGTACGCCGGCCGTCAGAATCTCATCGACATAGGCCGGACCCTGGTCGCGGAACAGACCCTCGGAAGGTACCGAGATGATGCGCGACCTGATGCCGTCCTCGGCCAGCAGGGCTGCGGCGTCGGCCAGCGTGGAAACCTCCGAACCGTTGGCAATCAGCAGCACGTCGGGATGTTCGGCGTCGGTTACGACATAGGCACCCTTGTGCAGTTTCTTGGCCTCCTTGCGGCGGTCACCGGGCAGATCCTTGATGTTCTGGCGCGACAGGATCAGCGCAACCGGGCGCTCCTCCTCGATGGCCAGTTTCCAGGCGGCAACCGTTTCGGCACCGTCGGCCGGACGCAGCACTACCATCGAGCGTTCGCCGCGGTGGTTGTGGAGATGCTCCATCAGACGGATCTGGGCTTCCTGTTCGATCGGCTGGTGCGTAGGACCGTCTTCGCCGACGCGGAACGAGTCGTGCGTCCAGATATAAACGACGTGCAGACGCATCAGCGCCGAGAGACGGATGGCCGGTTTCATGTAGTCCGAGAAGACGAAGAACGTGCCGCAGGCGGGAATTACGCCGCCGTGGAGGGCCATACCGTTCATGATGCAGGCCATCGTGAACTCGCTGACGCCCATCTGCAGGAACTGACCCGTGAAGTCGCCCTTGCGCAGTGCTTTGGTCTTCTTCAGGAAGCCGTCGGTTTTGTCCGAGTTGCTCAGGTCGGCCGAAGCCACGATCATGTTTTCGATCTTCTGGGCGAAGTGGCCGAGTACCGTAGCCGATGCGGCGCGGGTAGCGACATCCTTGCCCGGGTCGATGGCATCGAAGTCGATCTCCGGAGCCTTGCCGGTCAGGAACTGATCCCATTTGGCAGCGAGGTCCGGACTTTCGTGACGCCACTTGTTCTCTACCTCTTTCATCCAGGCTGCCCAGCCGCGCAGTTCTTTGGCGCGTGCTTCATAGAGTTTGCGGCTCTCCTCGAAGATGGCGAACGGCTCGTCGGGGTTGCCGCCGAGGTTGGCAATCGTCGCACGAATATCGGCTCCGGCAGCCGACAGGGGCTGGCCGTGGGTGGACACCTTGTTCTCGAAGCTGGTGCCGTCGGCAGCAACGGCGCCCTTGCCCATGATGGTCTTGCCGATGATGAGGGTCGGACGTTCACGCTCCTGGATGGCCACGTTGAGGGCTGCGCGGATCTGATCGGCACACTGGCCGTTCACCGTGAGCACGTTCCAGTTCCAAGCGCGGTATTTGGCTGCGATGTCCTCCGTCATTACCTCGTCCACGGTCGTGGAGAGCTGTACGTTGTTGGCATCGTAGTACATGATATAGTTGCTCAGACCGAGCAGACCGGCCATGCGGCCGACGCCTTGGGCGACCTCCTCCTGGATACCGCCGTCCGAGATGTAGACATAGGTTTTGTGGGCCATCCATTCACCGAAGCGGGCGGCCAGGAAACGTTCCGCAATCGCAGCGCCCACGGCCATGGCATGACCCTGGCCCAGCGGACCGGAGGTGTTTTCGATGGCGTGAGCCAGGTCGGCCTCGGGGTGACCCGGCGTCTGGCTGCCCCACTGGCGGAAGCACTGGAGCTCCTCGACGGGCATGATGCCGGCCAGCGCCAGGGTGGAGTAGAGCATCGGCGACATGTGACCCGGATCGAGGAAGAAACGGTCACGGTACGGACAATCGAGCCGGTCGGGATCGTAGTTCAGAAATTCGGAGTAGAGAATGTTGATGAAGTCGGCTCCGCCCATGGCTCCGCCCGGGTGACCCGATTTCGCTTTTTCGACCATGGCGGCGGTAAGAATTCGGATGTTGTCCGCTGCCCGATTGGTGATGGTGTTGTCCATGATGAAAGTGTTGCGAGTTGCGTATTCGGATGTTTTCGCATGCCGTACAGGCACTTTTACAAAGGTAATCATTTCTGACGGTGAAACGACGGCGTGCGTCCGGATTTATTTCGGATGAATTCGCTTCGTCCGATGATCTGTTGGTTGGGGGCAAATCGGAGACCCAGCTATCTGGCGCAGGCGGGAACGCTATTCCGTCGTGCTGCGGCGGAGGCAATCGGGTGGATGTGCACAACGTGCGAGACGCTTGTGCTGCCTCGGGCGGTTGCTCGTGCAGGTGCGGGAAGCCATGATACACAAAAGCGCCGGGAGTTTAAGCTCCCGGCGCTTTTGACTGTTGTTGAAGAAACACTATTTCTTCTTGAAGGGATATTCGTCTTCGATACCTTCACCCTCGTAGGTGGCGGTAGTATTACCCGTCATGATGCCGAGGTAAGTGGTGCCATCTTCCGTCGGGAGGTAACCACCCTGACCATCGCTGGCATAGATCATCGAGACAGCTACCATGGTGGAAGCCGTACCCGAGATCTGATACTGATCGTTTACGGTGAAGACAACCGGCTCCTGGCCGTCGTTGCCACCGCCCTGGATCAACCAATATTTCATGTATTGGCCTTCTTCCAGGATCTCGTTGTTGTAAGGTGTGGAGGCGAAATAGTTCGTCGTACCCTTACCGTTGATGCGGCCGTCGAAGGTCAGCTCCATGGTCTCCGGGTTGAACTCGCCTACCAGTACGGGAGTTTCCGTGCTGTCGAAGATGTTCGACATGAGGTAGGTACCGTTAGCGCCCTCCGAGATCATCATCGACCACGTGGCGGGCGTGCTGCCCTGGCCACCGCTGATGGTGTACTGACCGTACTGTACGGCCTGAACGTTCTTGATGTAGATCGTGCAGGTGCTGGCCGTGCCGATGGCGGCACCGGTAGCGTCGGTAATGGTCAGCGTGATGGTGTAGTCTGCGTTGTCATCGGGACGCCATGCGGGGGCAACCTGCAGGTTTACGGTGTTGTTTGCATCCTCACCGATGTAGAGCGTCGTCGTGGACGAATAGGGATCCGTCGAAGTGATCAGCAGTACATCGTTGACGTTCTCTGCACCCTCGGCCGTGATCTTCAGCGTAACGGGATAGCCGCCGGGCTCACCCGTTACGGCGATCGGAATGTAGGTCAGACCGTCGGTCTCCTGCATCGTTACCTCCGTCTGCGTAAAGCCTACGACACCCGTGCCCGGACCGGGCGTAACGGTTTTCTTCGTGCAGGAGCCGAAGACGGCTGCTGCCAGCAGGCTCATTACAGCTATTTTGATGTATTTCATATTCTCTGAAAATTAACGAATTGGTTTGAGATTATTTCCAGTTCAACTGATCTTTGATGGCCGAGTTGTTGGTGTACTCCGACTGCGGAATCGGCCATACGAAACGGTAGTCGTTGGCATTGATGTTGAGGTACATACCGATGGTAACGCATACCGACTCGTCCTGCGGCGTCCAGCCCAGACGGCTCATCGGATCGCCCCAACGTTTCAGGTCGGCCATACGGTTGCTCTCCATGAACATCTCTTTCAGACGCTCCATCTTGATTTCGGAGAAGAGCTCCTCACCCGAATAGGGGGTGTAGGTGTACTCGGGAGCGCTGCTCGAGTTGGCGTGGATACGTGCCTCGCGCAGTTTCTGGAGATACTTGTTGGCATTGACCTCGTCACCGTCACGGTAGTAAGCCTCGGCTGCGAGCAGTACGAAGTCTGCGCTGCGGTAGAGGGGTACGTTGTTGGCCAGCGAGTTCAGACCGGCGGTTGCATTGTAGTTGGGGTTACCCGGATATTTGTTCAACAGTTTCAGGTTGACCGATGCGGTACCGATACGGCAGGTACGCGTGGTGAAGTAGGCCGACGGACGGATGTCCACCCAGGCGTCGTTGCCGTTGTTGGAGTACTGGTCGATCATGTACTGAGCCGGAACATACTGCGGTTTCAGCGAAGTCGAGTGGTCCGGGTCACCGAACGGGTCATAGAGGAAGGGCGAACCGTACTGAACGCTGCCTTCGTCCAGGCTGGCGAAGAACTGGAAGATCAGCTCCGAGCCTTCGTTGTTCTTCCACATCGAAGCGAACGAGGTGGCATCGGTAATCAGCGCATACTTGGAAGCATCGGCGATGCTGGCTGCGGTAGCGGCAGCTTCGGGATACTGGTGCATGTCCAGCTGTACATAAGCGGTCAGACATTTTACGGCCGTCGAACCGAGGTAGTATTTCTCGGCCGGGTCGCCACCGCCATAGTAGCCTTCGATGGCCGTGCGGGCCAGATCCAGATCGGTGTTGATGGCCTCGTAGGTCTTGGCCATCGTAGCACGGGGCAGACGCTGCGCGATGTTGTAGGTATCGTTCAGGATGATACCCCAGTCCGTATCGGCCGTGGTCGGTTCGTAATCCTTGCAGTAGTACATAACCAGGTGGCGGCGAAGCAGGGCCCGGAAGAAGTGAGCCTCACCAATGTAGAGATTCAGGTCTTTCAGATCCTGTGCGCTCATCTTGTCGGGATCGCTCTCGGACAGATTGGCATCGTTGGCAATCAGCGTTTCGCACTGCTCGAGGAAGTAGTTGATCTGGCTGATGTTGCCGTTGTCGTTGGTCCAGATGTTGTCTACCGTGCTGTCGGTATCGGTGAACGTCCAGGCGTACTGCTCGCCGTAGCTGTTACCGTAGTCCAGCGTTGCGTTGATGCCCTCGCACTGCATGTTGGCCGAGATGATATCCGTCATGCTCGAACGCCCCATGTAGTAAATGGAGTTGCGGAACTCCTTGGCATCCTTGAAGGTGGTGAAACCTTCATCGGCCGGAATGGCATTGCTGGGGTATTTGTTGAGATTGCAGGCGGCTACGCCTCCGGCGAGCAACAACAGCAATGCTCCTTTAATGATGTTCTTCATATTGTGCTAATTGAATTGCGATGATGGGTGATTAAAACATGAATTCAAGGCTGAACGAATACTGACGGGTGTTCGGGTACATACCGTAAACCGACTTGCCATCATACTCGGGGTCGTAGCCCGTGTACTTGGTCAGCGTCCAGAGGTTACGGAAGATGGCCGAAACCTTGATGCCCTGGATGAAGCCCGTTTTCTTCAGCAGCGAGGAGGGGAACTGATACGAAAGGGTCAGGTTCTTCAGACGGAGGAACGATGCGTTCTCCAGATAAGCGGTACTGTGGATCATCGTCTCGCCGTATGCGGGGATGTCGGTGATGTCGCCGGGCTCCGTCCAGATGTTCTTCATGTTTTCGGGACGCTGGAACTGGCTCATCGTCGTCGTACTTTCCGTGAAGAAGCGGTCACCGTTGTACAGCCATTTGTCAAGCTGGTAGGTGAAGTTTGCCTGCAGGCTCAGACCTTTCCAGCGAACGTCGATGTTGAAACCACCGTAGTAAGGTGCGATGTACTCTTTGTCCGTATTGATGTAGGCGGCCAGGTTGGCGTCCTTTACGGGGTTGCCGTTACCGTCGTTGAACATCGGCTTACCGTCGCGCGGGTCAACGCCCATGAACTCCGGCAGGTAGAACGACCAGGCCGAGCGGCCGACCTTGTACTGTGCGAACTGATCAGGCAGCGTGATGGCGTCGGTGGAGTACAGATAGGTGATCTTGTTGCTGTTGTAACCGAACGTCGTGCTGACACCGATGTTCCAGTCCTTGTTCTGGAAGATCGTGGCTGCGATGTCCACATCGACACCGCGGTTGAGCATACCGAGGGCATTCTCGGCGTGGCTCGTCACACCGCTCGAAGGCGGATAGGGAACGTCGAAGAGCATGTCGGTCGAACGACGGTCATAGTAGTTGATCGATGCCGTCAGCCAGTGCCACAGGCCGAGTTCCAGGCTTACGTTGAACATACCCTGTTTTTCCCATCCCAGATGGCTGTTACCGGGGTTGGCGAAGTAACGGCCGGCATTGCCTGCGTAGTTCATACCACCGGCGATCAGGGCCAGGTGCGTGTAGTAGCTGATCGAGGAGTTACCCTGCGTACCGTAGGTAGCACGGAGTTTGAGGTCGGTGAGAACGCGGTTGTTCATCAGGAATTTCTCCTGCGAGATGTTCCACATACCGCCGACTGCGTAGAAGAATGCGTCACGGTTGTCGGCACCGAACTTCGAGGAGGCGTCGTTACGAACCGTTACGTCCAACGAATATTTGTTCTTGTAGTCGTAGTTCACACGGCCGAAGAACGAGAGCATGTTGTAGCTGGAGTTGCTTTCCGATACGTTGCCGATGATGACGTTGGTACCGTTCGAGAGAAGCATCAGACGGTCGTCGGCCTGACCGGTGGTCATTACGGCGAAGAAGTCATCCTGGTAGTCGATACCCTCCTGACCAACGAGGAACGTCAGGTTGTGGAAGTCCTTGATCGGTTTGAGCTTGTACTCGATGGTGTTACTGGTGGTCAGCGTACGGTACTGGTTGTAGTTACGTCCGCGGACACCGCTGCCGCCCGACAGTTCGTAGGAGGGCAGACCCGACATCTTCAGGGTCGAGAAGGCACCGTCGATACCGTTCAAGCTGGTGATGGTCAGACCCTTGAGCGGGGTGAGGACGATCGAGATGTTACCGTTGTAGAGGGTGTTGTAACCGCCCTGGGGCTGCTCCTTCATGGCGTACCACGGATCCATCATGCCGTTCGGGAAGTAGGTGTAGGTGGCAACCTCACCGCTTTCGGTCAGATACTTGCGCGACATGTAGGACGGCATGTAGGTAGCGAAGTTGTTCGGGGCGGAGAGGATCACACCCTGCGTGGAGGAAACGGAATCCTGCGTGGAGATACGTTTATCGGTCGAGATGGCCATGTTCATGTTGATGCGCATCCACGAGGTGGCTTCGGCAGCCAGGTTGGTACGGAACGTGTAACGCTCCATCGACGAACCCGGAGCGATACCGTCCTGGTTCATGTAGCTACCCGAAACATAGTAGCTGATGTTCTCGGAACCGCCCGATACGGAGAATTCGCCGTTGTAGGTCGGAGCGGGCTGGTAAACGTATTTGAACCAGTCGGTGCCGCCGAACATCTCCATGTTGGCCAGATAGGAGTCGTAGGAGGTTCTGGAGATCTCGTTGAAGTAGAGCTGCCAGTCAAGCAGGTCGCGGCCGCTCATCTGCTGTAAGTTGTTGTTTACAGGGGTCGAGATACCGTAACCGCCGCTGAGACGGAACTGAGCCTTCTGGGCCGTGCGGCTACCTTTCTTGGTGGTGATGTAGATCACACCGTTGGCGGCACGCGAACCGTAGATAGAGGTTGCGGAGGCATCCTTCAGGGTAACCATGTTCTCGATATCGTTCGAGCTGAGGGCGAGGAACTGGTTGGCCGACGAAGGCATACCGTCGATCACATACAGCGGCTCGGTACCTGCGGAGATCGAACCCGAACCGTGGATACGGATGCTCGAGCTTGCGGACGGCTCACCGGACGACGTCATAACGGACATACCGGAAACCTGACCCGAAAGAGCATCGGCTACGTTCATCACCGGTTTGTCGTTCAGAATTTCAGAGTTCACAACCGATACGGCACCCGTTACCGAACCGACCGAACGGGCCGAACCGTAACCGATCACAACGACCTGTTCGATGTTCTCCGATTCCTGAGCCATCGTTACGTTGATGACCGTCTGGCCCGGATTGACCACAATCTCCTGCGTCTTGTAGCCGACGTAGGTGAATTCCAGAGTGCCGTTCGCCGGAACGTCGATCATGTAATCGCCGTCGATACCGGTCACGAATGCGTTCTGCGTACCTTTCACTGCAACGACCGCGCCGATAATCGGCTCACCGGATGCTGCGTCGGTAACGATACCAGTTACATGTTGATCCTGTGCCGTCAACTGGAAGCACATGAGCAACATCGTAAAAACTGATAGTACGAATTTTCTCATACGAATTGAATTTAGTTTGTGTTGTTGAACTGTAATAATTTTTGCTTGTCGATTTAAGGTGTTTTTTCTCTCTTGTCGTGTCTGTCTGCTCTCGGGAGTTTTTTGTTTTACTTAAGGTATTGCTGTCTTGTGTTTTGTGTTCGTATCGTATCTAACCGAACAGGGATGACTCCGGGGCAGAATCATCCATTGATCTGCGCAGGTGCAGATCTGTTGCGGCGGCACGGGGAAAATCCGGGGGACGGCTTTCGCTCGTCGAGGCATGTTCCCCTATGCACATACTATCGCGACGAAGATACGAATATTTTGTAAAAGCGCAAAAAAAAGGCAGTCTGTTTCGCAGTTTGTGTATGCATTTTTCATGCAGAGGCGGGCGAAATGAGCGGATGATTCTGCATGTATAATGAAAATATGCCGGCGGAATTCGGTAGTTGCTGGATATATATGAAAAATGGTATGCGGCAGATAATTCGGGACGCAGGTCTGCGGCGTCCGCGGTTCGGAACGGAGCGGAGAAGGACGGGGCCCCTTTATATATGAAAACCTCCGCAGCATGAAACTGCGGAGGTGAAGGAGTGGGGCGGACGGCCTACAGCAGCGGCAGCAGTTTCTCCAGCGCCATGCCGCGCGAGCCCTTCAGGAAGATGGTGCGGGCATGCTCCAGCAGATGCTCGTCGGCAATGGCCCGGGCGGCGGCGTCGGTGTCGGGGAAGAAGCGGAGCCGGGTCGAAGCGGGACAACGGGACAGTGCTTCGGCAGCCAGCCGGCCGAACTCGGGGCCGATCAGCAGGGCGGTGCCGGGGCGGAGAGCCATCACGCGGTCGAGCACGTTGCGGTGTTCGGCTTCGCTCCAGGCGCCGAGTTCGAGCATGTCGCCCAGTATGACCGCCTTGTCGGCGGCATTGCCCGCTTCCCGGGCGAACCATTCCAGGGCGGCCTGCATGCTCGAGGGGTTGGCGTTGTAGCAATCCACGATCAGGGTCCGGTCGGGACGTGCGATGACCTGCGAACGGTTCAGCGAGGGAACGTAGTCGCGGATGGCCTGCCGGAGCGTCTCCTCGGGGATGCCGAAGTGGCGTCCTACGGCGGCAGCAGCTGCGATGTTGAACCGGTTGTAATCGCCGGCCAGCCGGCTTTCGAGGCCGTCGGCGGCGGAACTGTCGTAGGGCAGGGTCTGCAGGGCGGGGCGTTCGGCGGCCATGGAGGCCAGTACGGGGTCGTCCGTGCGGACAAAGGCACGGCCGCCCGTGGCGGCGAGCCAGTCGTACAGTTCGCCCTTGGTGGCCCGAACCCCGGCTTCGCCGCCGAATCCGGCCAGATGAGCGCGGCCGACGTTAGTGATGAGGCCGTAGTTGGGGCGGGCGATGCGGCACAGGGCGGCAATTTCGCCCGGCGCGCTGGCTCCCATCTCGACGATGCCGAAGGTGGTCTCCGGCGTCATGGCGAGCAGCGTGAGGGGAACGCCGATATGGTTGTTCAGGTTGCCGACCGTTGCATGGACTGTAAACCGGGTGGACATGACGGCCGTGGTGAGCTCTTTGGTGGTTGTCTTGCCGTTCGTGCCCGTAATGGCGAGGATCGGGATGCCCAGCCGCCGGCGGTGGAGGGAGGCCAGCTGCTGCAGGGCTTCAAGCGTATTCTCGACCGGGAAGTAGCCGGCTGCCAGCAGGGCCTCCGGGTCGGTGGTGCCGACGGGCAGCACGGCGGGGTTGTCCGTTACGGCGAGTGCGGCCCCCTGGGCCAGGGCGGCGGCCGCAAAGCGGTTGCCGTCGAAGTTGGCGCCCCGCAGGGCGAAGAAGAGGCAGCCGGGGGTGATGCGGCGGCTGTCGGTGCAGACGGTCGGATGGGCCGTATAGCAGGTGTAGAGGCGTTCGATGCGTTCCGTGGAAGACATGGCGGAGGAAGTTTGTGCGGGTCAGATGTGGCGTTCGCCCTTGTGGAACTTGATGGCGTCGATGTAGCGCTTGATGTTCTGTTCGGTGCCCTTCGGGCAGATCAGCAGGGCGTCGGCGGTGTCGACGACGATGTAGTCCGAGAGCCCGTCGATGACGGCCAGTTTCCCTTCGGGCAGCCGGACCAGACAGTCGGTGGTGTCGAAGGTGACTGCCTCGCAGCCGGTCGTGTTGCCGTTTTCGTCCTTGGGCAGGTAGTCGTACAGGGAGCCCCAGGTGCCGAGGTCGCTCCAGCCGAAGTCGCCGCAGCGGACATAGACGTTGTCGGCCTGCTCCATGACGGCATAGTCGATCGAGATGTTCCGGCATTCGGGGTAGATGCGGGCGATGCTGTCGTTCTCCTGCGGGGTGCCGAAGACGGCGCCGGCCGAGCGGAACAGGTAGTAGGTGTCGGGCATCAGCTTTTCCAACTGGCGGAGAATCGCTTCCGTCTGCCAGATGAAGATGCCGGAGTTCCAGACGAAGTCGCCCGACTGGAGAAAGGCCTGGGCCAGTTCGGCGCTGGGCTTTTCGGTGAAGATGCGCACCTGGTGGAGGTGGCTGTCGCCGACGCTTTTGCCTGTCTGGATGTAGCCGTATCCGGTGGCGGGACGGGTCGGACGCACGCCGATCGTGACCAGCGCGTCGTGGGTGGAGGCAAAGTCGACGCCCTCCTCGACGACGTCGCGGAAGGCGGCCTCGTTCAGAATGAGGTGGTCGGAGGGGGTGACGATCATGATGGCGCCGGGTGCGGTGGCCTGCAGCCGGAAGGCGGCGTAGGCGATGCAGGTGGCGGTGTTTCGTCCCAGCGGTTCGGTCAGGATCTGCCGCTCGGTCAGTTCGGGCAGCTGTTCCAGGGCCAGCTCCTTGTGGGCGGCGTTGGTGACGACGAGAAAGTTCTCGGCGGGGATGAACGATGCGAAGCGCTCGAAGGTGCTGCGCAGGAAGGTTTTGCCCGTGCCGAGCATGTCGAGGAACTGTTTGGGCCGGGCGGTCCGGCTCACCGGCCAGAAGCGGATGCCGCCTCCGCCGGCCATGATGACGCAGTAGGTCTGATTCTTCATCATATCGGTCTGTGCGCGGCCGGTGCCGCGCGGTGTACATTAAACAAAGTTAGGCATAAATATCGGCCGGGCAAAACGGCGTGGCGGGAAATCGTCCGTTGCGGCGGGCGCGGGTCGGAGGATGCGCCGCCGCAGGGCGCGGATTCGCGGCCGGAACCGTGCGGAACCGGCGGCTTTTTGTTACCTTTGCAAAATAAGGAAGAACGGCGGCGGGGCGGAGGCTGCACTCCGGCTGCGGACCGGTGTTCAAAACGATCGGAACTATGAAAATGAAATTGATTACCCTGCCCAACATCATTACCCTGGGCAACCTGCTGTGCGGTACGCTCGGCATCGTTTCCATGGTGTCGCTGCAGTCGGCGCAGGCACTGCATACGGCCTTCGTGTTCATGCTGGCGGCCGCCCTGTGTGACTTCTGGGACGGCTTCGTGGCGCGGATCACCGGCCTGTATTCGTCGATCGGGGCGCAGCTCGATTCGCTGGCCGATCTGGTCAGTTTCGGCGTGCTGCCCACGCTGATCGCCATGAAGGTCTTCTATTTGGCCGGCGGAACGGGGGCCTGGAGTGCCGTGATGCTGCTGATCGTGGTGTGCGCGGCGTTGCGGTTGGCCCGGTTCAATGTCTCGGATGACCAGAAGAGTGAGTTCGTCGGCCTGCCCGTACCGGCCTGTGCCCTGCTGATCGGCTCGGTGGGATGGTATTTCGCCGGAGAGGCCGGAGCCGCCTGGCCCGACTACCTGCCGTGGGTGGTGCTGGCCGGAGGCGTCGTGCTGGCCGGACTGATGGTCTCGCCGCTGTGGATGTTCGCCCTCAAGTTCGAGGGGTTCGGCTTTGCGGCCAATGCGGTGCGCTACACATTCCTGCTCATGGCCTTGGTGCTGATCCTGCTGTTCGACATGGCGGGCATCGGATTGGCCGTGGTCCTCTACATCCTCGTGTCGCTGGGGCTGGGGCTCGTTCGCGGCCGCAGGAACAGGTGAGTGTGGCGAAAAAATATTATCTTTACGCCCTAAACACGTTGTCGATTCCGGATGTCCCGTCTGAAATATAAATGGCTTGCCGCGCTCTTCCTCTTCGTTGCGCCGTTCTGTGCGGTGCTCGACCGGACGGAGAGTTTCGCCCAGTCGCCCTATGGCAACGATCCCTTCCAGCAGCAGGATCCCTTCGGGAACAACATCTCCGGCAACCTCAGCGCCAATCCCTTCATGACCGACAACGCGCAGCAGGATACCACCGCGCGCGACACGACCAAGAAGGAGCGCAAACCGCTCGAATCCTATTTCTTCGATAACGAAACCCGGGCACAAAAGAATTTTGCCTGGAACATCGACATGTCGAAGAACCGGATCCGGATGACCACCATCGACACGCTGCTCACGGACTTTCAGGTCGATTACCCCTTCCTGAAGAAAGGGGTGGGTGATGCCTACCTCGGCAACCTGGGTGCTCCCTCCGTGCCGCTGGCCTACTACGACCGGCCCGTGTTTCGCGACTTCCAGATGGCACAGCCCCTCTACTCCTATTTATATACGCCGGAGAATGCGCCGTACTACAACGTGAAGAAGCCGCTCACGCAGGTGGGCTACCTGACGGCGGGGCAGCGGCTCTATGCCGAGGAGAACATCACCGTGCTCCACGCCCAGAACATCACCCCCTCCACGGGATTCAACATCACGTTCCACACGATGGGCACCAAGGGTATCTACACCAACCAGGCCACGCGTGACACGGATTTCTCGCTGGGCATCTCCCACAACGGCAAACGCTATACGGGCTACGTCGGCTACATCTTCAACACCATTCGCATGAAGGAGAACGGCGGCGTGACGGACGACTGGTACATCACCGGAACCAAACTGGACGAGGCTTTCGAGGTGCCCTTCATGCTCTCCGATGCGCAGAACCTGATGCAGAACCACACCTTCTACACGTTCCACAGCTACGGCATTCCGCTGCGGAGGCTGACCGACGACGACTTCTCGATGGCGGGCGTGCCGGCCATCTATGTGGGCTATTCGCTGCAGTACGACCGCTGGCACCGTCTCTATACCGACACCTATGCCGGCATGCAGGCGCCCGATCCCGACGGCGGTACGGCGAGCAATCCGCTGCCCACCTCGCCCTTCTACGACAACTGGTATTTCAATGCGACCGCCTCGCGGGACTCCACCTTCGAGTCGAAATTCTCCAACCGGCTCTTCGTGCAGCTCCAGCCCTGGGACCGCAACGGTATCGTGGGTACGGTGGATGCCGGAGTCGGGGTCGATACCCATCACTACTTCCAGTTCCAGCCGGAGGATTTCCTGTCGGGCAACACGCGCGGCGTAAACCGCAACAGCTTCTACGTCTACGGTGCCGTGGAGGGTAAGTTCCGCAAGTATTTCGACTGGAACGGCGATCTGCGCTACGTGCCGTTCGGCTACCGGCAGAACGACCTGGAGGCCAATGCGTCGGCCAAGCTGAGCATCTATTTCGGCGAACATCCCGTGTCGCTGTCGGGCCATTTCGGCTATTCGCTGCGCGACCCCTCCTACTGGAGCGAGAACTACTACTCCAACCATTTCATCTGGCACAACGCCTTCCAGAAGGAGAACGAGACCGTGTTGGATGTCCATCTGACGGCGCCCACCGTCAATGCCGAGGCGGGGTTCTATCAGAGCGTCGCGGGCAACAAGATCTATTACGGCCCGAACGGAGCGCCGCGGCAGGCTTCGGCCCCCGTCAGCGTGACGGGCATCTACCTGCGCAAGGATTTCCGGATCGGCATCCTGCATCTCAACCACCGCGTGCTGATGCAGTGGAGCACCAACCAGGAGGTCGTGCCGGTGCCGCTGGTGAGCGCCTACCTCTCCTATTTTGTCGAATTCGATGCCGTGCGCGACGTGCTGCGGCTGAAGATCGGCGTGGACGGGCGCTACAATACGAAATACTATGCCTTCGGATACAATCCGGCCACCGGTCAGTTCTACAACCAGCGCGAGACGATGATCGGCGGCTATCCGATGCTGGACTTCTACGTGACGGCCAAGTGGAAACGCATGCGTATCTTCCTGAAGGTCGCTCACCTGAGCCAGGATTTCTTCAATACGCGCGAATATTTCCAGGTGCTCCACTATCCGTTGAACCGCCGTGTGTTCAAGATGGGTCTCTCGTGGAGCTTCTACGATTAGGCGGCATCGACCGGTGCCGTCTCCGAACGGGGCCGCACGGCCGGCCCCTCCCGTCAACCCCGACAACCCGAACAGAGGTATGAACCGAAAACGAAATTGGTGGTGGGGAGCGCTGTTGGTGCTCCTGTGCGGCTGGAGCTGCGAGACGGATCGCGGCGCCTCCCGTGCGCATGCCGTTTCGGCGGGCGATTCGCTGCGGGTGGTCGTGGCGGCCGATGCGCCGGCCGATCTGGTGATCGGCGGGGAACGGTACGGCTACTATTGCGATCTGCTGCGTGCCTATTGTGACTCGACGGGCGTCGTGCTGTCGCTCGTGCGGGACGCGGGGGGCAGCGGAGCGGAGGCTTCCCTGCGGACGGTGCCCTCCGTCCGTCGCCGGCGGAAATACATGACCCTCGGTGCGACCCATTACGTGGTGCTGGCCGCGGCGGGTGAGCAGCCCGTGACGTCGATGCACGATCTGGCCCAGCGCATCGGCGACGGGCGGGTATGGCTGGCGGCGGGGTTTCAGCATACGCGGAGTTACGACCAGCTGCGCGATCTGCTGCCGGCCACCGAGCTGTGCGTGGCGGCCGACGGAGCCGAACCGTTCGGCGACCTGCTGACCGGTGCGGTGGATTACCTGATCTGCGAACAGGGAGAGGCGGCCATGGCGGATGCGCTGCTCGGCGGCATGGTAACGATCCATGCCTTTCCCGAGGAGGTGCGCATCGGCCTGGGGTATGGCCCCGAGGGGCGTCCGGCCTGGGCGTCCGATCTACATGCCTGGCTGGCGGAGTGGCGCAAAACCGATGATGCCCGACGCCTGCGGGCCCGCTATGCGGGTGACGGATTTGCGGCCTGTGTGGCCGACATCGTGCCGCCCTGCCGGGTGGTCGGCGGCATCTCCGTCTGGGATGAGTTGTTCCGGCGGGTCGGGGCGCGTGAAGCGATGGACTGGCGGCTGCTTGCGGCCATCGCCTATCACGAATCGCATTTCCGGGCCGGTGTGCGTTCCGGTGCGGGGGCGGTGGGCATGATGCAGATCATGCCGGTCACGGCGCGTCACCTGGGGATCGGAGCCTCGCAGCTGTTCGACCCGGAGACCAATGTGACGGCGGCGGCCCGGCTGCTCGAGGAGATCGAGGCGCAGCTGGCGCTCGCGGACAGCATGGATGCGGAGGAGAAGCTCCGGATTGTGCTGGCCGCCTATAATTCTGGGGTGGGAACAGTGCGCAATGCCCGCCGGCTGGCCGAAGCGGAAGGCAGTGATGCCGATCTGTGGGAGACGGTGGCCGATTACCTGGCCCTGATGGGGGACCGCACCTATCGCAACGATTCGATTCCGTACCGCCGTTTCCGGGGCAGCAGCGAGACGCTCGCTTTCGTGGAGGATGTCGCGGAGCGCTATGCGATCTATTGCAGCAATGTGGCTCCGGCCCCGGATGTGCCGCCCTCCGGACCGGATGATTCGCCCGCGGCGGATGCGGCGGATTGACCGGATTTTGATACATTTGCAAAGCGATAAGAAACGAACGGAATGAGAATGAAACGCTTGCTGACCCTTCTGGTTCTGCTGACCCTGGCGGCGCTCCCGCTGCGGAGTGAGCCGCGCGCCTATCGGGTGGAGGATATTCCCAACGTGCAGGTGATGGATCGCACCCGCTTCGTGAGCAATCCCGACGGACTGCTCTCGGCTTCGACCGTCTATCGGATCGATACGATGCTCTATGCCCTGCGGGAGAGCGGTCGGGCGGAGGTGGCCGTGGTGGCGGTTCGCTCCATCGGCGATGCGGAGCCGTTCGATTTTCTCCAGCGGCTGGTCACCCGCTGGGGCGTGGGACGCCGGGATGTCGATGACGGCCTGGGCGTACTGCTGGTCATCGACCAGGGGGCCATCGAGATCCAGACCGGCTACGGTCTGGAGGGTGACCTGCCCGATGCGCTGCTCAAGCGGATCATCGACCGCTATATGCTGCCTGCTTTCCGGCAGCAGGACTGGGATGCCGGCATGTTGGCGGGACTGACCGCCATCTGCGAGGTGTTGCAGGGGCGTACCCCCGCCGATCTGACGCAAAGTCAGGGCGGAAATGGGGCGTGGCTGGAACTCCTGTTTTTCCTTGGCCTGCCGCTGCTGATCATCGGGCTGGGCTGGTATAACGCCAGACGGTGCCCGAAGTGTCACAAGCGGGCCTTGAAGCGGACCGACACGCGGCTGATTTCCGACACCGGCAGTACGCGTACCGAGGAGGTCGTGTACGTGTGCCGCAACTGCGGCCATACGGTCGTGCGGCGCAATACCCATGGGGGCGGAGCCGGCGGCGTCATCATCGGCGGCGGTCTGGGCGGTATGATGGGAGGCGGCGGAGGCTTCGGCAGGGGCGGAGGCGGCTTTGGTGGCGGCAGTTTCGGCGGTGGCGGTGCCCGCGGCAGTTTCTGAATCTCCGGTAGAAATACGAGAATTTAAAATTATTTAAAAATAAAGAGCACATGAAAAAAGGATGGATCATAGTCATCGCCATAGCGGCGGCGATGGGTATATGGTTTGCGAGAGGTTACAACTCGCTGGTCAAACAGGACGAGGCCGTCAAGACCGCTTGGGCGCAGGTCGAGAACCAGTATCAGCGCCGCAGCGACCTGATTCCCAATCTGGTGAATACGGTCAAGGGGTATGCCGAGCATGAGTCGCAGACGCTGGAGAGCGTGGTGGCCGCCCGTGCGCGCGCCACGCAGGTGACGGTCGATCCGGAGGCACTGACCGCCGAATCCATGCAGCAGTATCAGGCTGCGCAGGGTGAACTGACCGCCGCGCTGGGACGTCTGCTGATGATTCAGGAGGCCTATCCCGATCTGAAGGCTAACCAGAACTTCTCGGAACTGCAGGCCCAGCTCGAGGGAACGGAGAACCGCATCGCTACCGAGCGGAACCGCTACAACGAGGCGGTGCGCGTCTACAATACGCGGATCCGCCGCTTCCCGACCAACATTCTGGCCGGTCTCTTCGGCTTTGAGCGTGCCACGCCCTTCGAGGCCGTCGAGGGCAGTGAGACCGCTCCCGTTGTGACGTTCTAAGCGGGACTGTCCGTTGGCCGGACCGTGGACCGGCCGCGCACAGCCTGTTCCGATACGGGTCGGGTGGGGCATGACCGGCCCGCATCCGACCCTTGATGTTTTTCATCCCCGCCTTCCTGCCGTGACCGATGAAGCAGACGAAACGCTCCTTTTTTGAACGGATGAACTATCTCGACAACGCCTACAAGGTCGGGATCGTCATCAATGTGGCCTTTCTGGTGGCGGAGCTGATCGCCGGCTTCGTGCTGAACTCCGTGGCACTCTTCTCCGACGTGTGGCACAACGTGAGCGATGTCTTTGCGCTCTTCTTCTCGATGGTCGCTTTCCGGCTGATGCACAAGGAGCCGAACGAACGGTTTACGTTCGGCTACAAGAAGAGTACGATCCACGTGTCGCTGGTCAATGCCTGCGTACTGTTCGTCGCCATCGGGGCGGTGGTTATGCGCAGTATCGAGAAACTGATCCATCCCAGCCCGGTCGAGGGCGGTTACGTGGCGTGGATCGCCGCGATCGGTGTTGGCGTGAATGTGTTGACGCTGTGGATGTTCTATCGTCACCGGAAACGCGATCTGAATGTGGACGGCGTCTTCCTGCACGTGGCGGCGGATACGCTCGTCTCGCTGGGGGTCGTGCTGGCCGGCGTCATCATCTCGTTCACCGATCTCTATGTGCTCGACCCGGTAATCGCCCTCTTCAACTCGGGCTTCATTCTGGTGTCGGCCGTACGGCACATTTCCGAGAGTCTGCGGCTGGCGCTTGACGGCGTCCCCGAGGGACTGGATCCGCGTACGGTGCGCGAGACGATCATGGCCCGCGAGCCCGAGGTGGTCGATATACACTACATTCACCTGTGGGCCGTGAGCACCGTGGAAAATGCCTTCACGGCCCATGTCGTGGTCAGTACGCCGCATGTCGGCGCCGATCTGAAGCGCCGGATCAAACACCATCTGGCCGAACTGAACATCACCCATGCCAATCTGGAGTTCGAACACCCCGGCGAGGAGTGCGAATATGCCGCCGTACGGTACGACGAACCGGAGGTGCGCGGGTAAAGTTGTAAATCTGCCGGTAAATTCTGTAACGTGCGTCCGCACATTTTTTCCCATCTTTGCAGAAACGGCAAACAAATCGAAACGATGGAAACAAACCGGGAACACGCCTGCAGGGAGGAGACCTCCGCAGGGCATGAGGCGGTGCACGGACACGACCATGCCCACCATCATCACCATCACCTGCCCAGTTCGATGGAGCATCTCAACAAAGCTTTCAAGCTGGGTATCTTTTTGAACATCTTTTATGTGATCGTCGAACTGGGGGCGGGCATCTGGCTCAGCTCCGTGTCGCTGATCTCCGATGCGGGCCACAACCTGAGCGACGTGGTCAGCCTGGTGCTGGCACTGCTGGCCTTCAAACTGTCGCAGGTGCCTTCCAACCAGCGCTATACGTACGGTTACAAGAAGAGCACGGTGCTTGTGTCGCTGCTCAATGCCTGCATCCTGCTGGTGGCCGTCGGCATCATCATCTGGGAGAGTATCGAGAAGCTGCGCAATCCCCATCCCGTCGAGGGCGGCGCCATCGCCTGGGTGGCCGGTGTGGGGATCGTGGTGAATGCTCTCACGGCCTGGCTCTTCATGAAGGACCGCAAGCGGGATCTGAATGTCAAGGGGGCCTTTCTGCACATGGCGGCCGATGCGCTGGTGTCGCTGGGCGTTGTCGTGTCGGGCGTGATTATCAGCCTGACGGGGTGGTATCTGATTGACCCGATCATCGGCATCGTGATTGCCGTGGTGATCCTGGTTTCGACCATGCGGCTGTTGCTGGACAGTGTGCGCCTGTCGCTGGACGGCGTGCCGGAAGGGGTACCCGAACCCGACAAGGTGCGCAGCGAGGTGCTGGAGCACGAACCCCGCGTAAGCGACATGCACCACATTCACATCTGGGCCATGAGCACGACGGAGAATGCGCTGACCGCCCATTTGGTGGTCGGACGCGGCGCCGATGAAGAGGAGGTGAAGCGGCATGTGAAACAGTTGCTGGGCGAGATGGGGATCTCGCACGCTACGCTCGAATTTGAACGTCCCGAGTGCTGCTGCTCCTCCGACGGTTGCGGCACCTGCTGAGGCGGGGACGGCAGTGTCAGAAAACGTGCGGCCGGCGGATGAACTCCGCCGGCCGCATGGCATGTCGGGCTCGGGCGATCACTTGACGATGATGCCGGCCACGACGTTCATGCCCAGCCGCCGGTTCAGCTCCTGCTGCAGTTCGGCGCGCCGCATGAAGAGTTCGTGGCGCACGACGGACGAGCGGATCGACACATAGAGCATGCCGTTGCGGATGTCGAGCGCCGTGGTGAACGATGCGGCGGCGCCGGCCACTTCCGGCCACAGTTCGGGAATCCGCGCCTCGCAGAAGCGGCGCATGCGGGTGGGGTTGGACTCGATGAATCCCGACCAGAGGTCGCCGATTCGGGTGGGGGTACTTCTTCGCATGGGGAGGGTTATTTTTCAGGCACGATGGTGCCTGCTTCGACTTCAAAGTGAGCGTAATCGGCCGCACAGCTTTCCAGAATGGAGGTCAGACGGGTGCGGTTGCAGTCCGAGATGACGATCTGGCCGAACCGGCGGTCGTTGACCAGCGTGATGAGCGCTTCGAGCCGGCCGGCATCGAGCTTGTCGAACAGGTCGTCCAGCAGCAGGATCGGGCGTTCGCCTCCCCGTTCGGTCTGAATGGCGTGCTGCGCCAGCTTGAGGGCGATCAGAAACGACTTCTGCTGCCCCTGCGAGCCGTATTTGCGCAGCGGATAGCCGCCGATCTTCATCACCATGTCGTCGCGGTGGACGCCGCTCGTGGTGAACTGATTGGCGATGTCGCGGGCGCGCGAGGCCTCCAGCAGCGCCTCCGGTTCGGTGTCGTTCAGTTCCGAACGGTAGTCGAGCGACACCTGTTCGCGGTCGCCGGAGATGATGCGGTAGTACTCCTCCACGATGGGGCGCAGTTCCCGGACGGCTGCCGCCCGGGCTGCATGGATGGTCCGTCCGTGGGCGGCCAGCTGCATGTCAAAGACTTCGAGCAGTTCGCCCTGCTGGGGCGACTGGAGCTGCTTGAGCAGCCGGTTGCGCTCGGCCAGCGCGCGGTTGTAGCGGATCAGGGCGTTGAGGTAGTCGCGGTCGTGCTGCGAGATGAAGGCATTCAGCCACTTGCGCCGCTCGTCGGCCGCATCGCTCACCAGAAAGCTGTCCGCCGGCGACACGATGACGGCCGGAATCATGCCGATGTGGTCCGACAGCCGTTCGTACTCCTTGCCGTTGCGCTTGAGCACCTTGCCGTTGCCGCGCCGGAAGGAGCAGGTGACCGTCTCGTGGCGGCCGTCGTCCGCCGTGTAGTCGCCGCTGAGCAGGAAGAACTCCTCGCCGTGGCGGATGCTCTGGCCGTCGGTCATGGTCAGCGCGCTCTTGCACATGGAGAGGTACCACACCGCGTCGATCACGTTGGTCTTGCCGGCGCCGTTCCGTCCCGTGAAGCAGTTGATGCCCTCGCGCAGGGTCAGGTCGGCCTGGGCGATGTTCTTGAAGTTGAGCAGCGAAAGTTTGCGGATATACATGGTGATGCACACGGCTTCCGCAATAGCGGCGGAAACCGCTTCCAAAGATACGCATTCCGCTCCGAATTCCGAAACCTTCCGCCTCGGGCGGTTTCCGCTGAAAAATCTTGACGTTGTAGGCGGGTTGTTCGCCAAAAAAGTGTATTTTTGTCACTCGAAATTGTTTCGTACAAACGAGAATAACGCAAATGGGGCCGTCGCGAACGGTCCGGTTCTAAAAACGATAGATTTTTATGAGTGCATCTGCAAACGCAAAGAACAAACAGGCTGAACAGCATGTGGATCCCGAGCAGAAGATCGAGACCGCGCTGGACAAGACGGAACTGTTTTTTGAAAAACATACCAAGCAGCTTCTGATCGGTCTGCTCGTGGTGGTGGTCATTGTCGGCGGTTTCTTCGCCTACCGTTACCTGATTCTCCAGCCGCGTAACGAGAAGGCGGCCGAGATGATGTTCGTGGCCGAGCAGCAGTTCGCAGCCGACAATTACGAAGCCGCGCTCAAAGGCGACGGCAGCAACGCCGGTTTCCTCGACGTGGTGGAGCGTTACGGCTCGACCCGCACCGGCCGGCTGGCCGCTCACTATGCCGGTATCTGCTACATGAAGCAGGGTGATCTGGATGCCGCCATGACTTGCCTGGAGCAATACAGACCCGTGAAGGGCGCTCCGGGTGTCATCATCAATGCACAGAATTTCGGTCTGCGGGGCGACATTCATGTGAACCGCGGCGAATATGCCAAGGCCCAGGAGATGTACTCCCGTGCCGTGGAGGCGGCCGACAACGTGCTGACGACGCCCTATTATCTGCGCAAACTGGCGTTCGTCTATGCCGCGCAGGGCAATGCCCAGGAGGCCGTGAAGATCTGCCAGCGGATCAAGATCCAGTATGCCGGCAGCCTCGAGGCCCGCGACATCGACAAACTGATCGGCGAGTTCGGACAGCAGGGCAAATAGGCGCGCTATCCGCAGAAAAGACAAAAGGCTGTGCGGCGCAAGCGACAGCCTTTTTTTGATGCCGGACAGCCGCGGCTGTCCGCACAACAGGCGAACAACAACATCGATACATAGAAAAAGAAGTATGGCCACCAAGAATCTTTCGCATTTTGAAAGTCCCATCCCTTCGGCTGCCGACATGAAGATCGGCATCGTGGTGTCGGAGTGGAATTCCGAGGTAACCTTTGCGCTGCGTAACGGCGCAATCCGGACCCTGAAAAATTGCGGGTGCAGCGACGAGAACATCATCGTGCGGTATGTGCCCGGTACGTTCGAACTGCCGATGGGGGCCCGTTTCTTTGCCGAGCACACCGATGTGGACGGCGTGATCGCTCTGGGCTGCGTGGTCAAGGGCGAGACGCCTCATTTCGACTATGTCTGCATGGGGGCCACGCGCGGCATTACGGATGTGATGCTCGAGTGGAACATGCCCATTGCCTTCGGCGTGCTGACCACGCTGGACCAGCAGCAGGCTCTCGACCGTGCCGGCGGCCGGCTGGGCAACAAGGGCGATGAAGCGGCGGCTGCCGTCGTGAAGATGGTGCATCTGCAGCGCGAATTCGAACTCTCCTCGGCTGCGACGACGGTCGATCCGATGAATGTGAACTGATCCGCTCGCCGCGCGGGCAGGATACGGCTGAAACGAAAGCGCCGGTCCCGTCGGGACCGGCGCTTTTTGTGTCTGGCGGGGCTGTTCGGTCAGACAATCGAGAAGCCGCCGTCAACGATGATGTGCTGGCCGGTGACATAGCTCGATGCGGCGGACGAGAAGTAGAGAATCGTGCCGTTCAGCTCGCCTTTGGCGCCCGGACGTGAAGCCGGGGTCAGCGCATTGTACATCTTCATGAAGGCCTCATGCTTGAAGAGCGTGTTTTCGGTCATTTCGCTTTCGAACAGGCCCGGGCCGATCGAGTTGACCGTGATGTTGTCGGCCGCATACGAGGCCGCCATGCCGAGCGTCAATCCCCGGACGGCTGCCTTGGAGGCATTGTAGGCGTGGCGCCACAGTTCCGGCACCTTGTCGGCCAGGGTGGCATTGACCGAGGAGATGTTGACGATTTTTCCGTAATGGCGTGCCCGCATGTGGGGTACGACGTATTTGCACATCAGAAAGACACTCTTCACGTTGACATCCATCGAGCGGTCCCAGTCGGCCGGCGACAGCGTTTCGACGCCGCCCGGAACGGCGATGCCTGCATTGTTGAGCAGGATGTCGATCTTGCCGAAGCGGGCGATCACCTCGTCGACGGCCCGTTTGATCTCCTCTTCCTTGGAGACGTCACAGGCGATCGGCAGGGCTTCTACCCCGGTTTTGCGGAGTTCTTCGGCCAAAGCGTCCAGCCGCTCCTTGCGCCGGGCGAGCAAGGCAACGTTGGCTCCGTAGGCCGCATAGGCACGGGCGGCATCCGCACCCAATCCGCTGGAGGCGCCGGTCACTACCGCCACCTGTCCTTTCAATCCGAATAAATCCATAGTACTATTGTTTTACGTGAAACAATCCTGTTTCGGGCGGCTGGAGCGGACCGTGGCATGCCGGGCGCTCCGGTGTCCTTGTATAAAGATAGACATTCCGTCCCGATTTTCCTATTCGCGGGGGTGAAAAAGTGAGGTGTTCCGGGTCAAACCGGCTGCAGGACGGGTTGTGAATGGACTGCCGTGTGAGCGGACGATGGGAGCTGGGGACCGAGCGTGGCGGGTATAGGTTCCGGATATGATGCTATCGGAATTACCGATGGCGAATCGTAGGCGGTGTGGCCGGGAATGACTATTTTTGAATGTCGGCCCGCGGAGCGGCGGCAGTGGTACGGAATTTGCAATTATTCTTCATATGCCTTGCTGTCTGCTCCGGCGGCACGACAAGTGACAAAGTGACCAATTCATAAAAATCATAAGACCATGAAACACACGATGCCCGTGCTGGCCTATGCGCAGGATGCGCTCGAGCCGCACATCAGCCGCGAAACGATCGAATACCACTACGGCAAACACCTGCAGACCTACGTCAACAACCTGAACAACCTGATTGTCGGCACGCCCTTCGAGAATGCTTCGCTCGAGGAGATGATCTGCAAGGCGGAAGGCGGCATCTTCAACAACGCGGCCCAGACGTGGAACCACACCTTCTACTTCTCGACCTTCTCGCCCGCTCCGCAGGCCGAGCCGACCGGCAAGCTCCGTGAGGCGATCGACCGCAAGTTCGGTTCGTTCGATGCCTTCAAGGCCGAGTTCGAGAAGAAGGCAACCGGACTGTTCGGTTCGGGCTGGACGTGGCTGGTAAAGGATGCGGCCGGCAACCTCGACATTGTGAACGAATCCAATGCCGGCAATCCGCTCCGCAATGGTCTCGTGCCGCTGATGGTGATGGATGTTTGGGAGCACGCCTATTACATCGACTACCGCAACCGTCGGGCCGATTCGATCAAGGCTACCTGGAACGTGATCGACTGGAAAAAGGTTGAGGAGCGTTTCTAATCCCTTGCGGGAGTCCTTCCTGTGACGACCCCTGCGGCATCCCCGCAGGGGTCGTTCCGTATCTGGCCGGGCCGTCGGCAGCTTGGTTGGTGTATCGGACCACGCGGCGGAAAAATGGGGGGCGCGCCGCCGGTGTCGGGTTCGGCGGCCTGGGGCGGCCGGAAGGGGCGGGCCGGGCGGACAGTCGGGTGGGGGCGGTAGCGGGGAGATAAACAGCGAGGCCGGAGTCATACACTCCGGCCTCGCTGGGTAGAGAGCGGTGGTCCGCTTATTTCAGAAACGCCTTGCCGATCTGCAGGAACGAGTCGGCCTCGAGAGCGGCACCGCCGATCAGACCGCCGTCCACATCCTCCTTGGCGAAGAGTTCGCCGGCATTGGAGGGTTTGCACGAACCGCCGTAGAGAATGGGCGTCTGCTCGGCAGTGGCGCCGAACTTGGCTGCCAGCGTGCGGCGGATGTGGGCGTGCATCTCCTGAGCTTGGTCGGCCGTAGCGGTTTTGCCCGTACCGATGGCCCATACGGGTTCGTAGGCCACGATCAGCCGTTCGAACTGTTCGGGCGTCAGGTGGTAGATCACCTCTTCGAGCTGGGCCTTGACCACGTCGAAGTGGCGACCGTCCTCACGTTCCTCGAGTTTCTCGCCCACGCAGTAGATCGGAGTCAGACCGTTGGCATAGGCCTGACGCATCTTGCGGTTGAGCGTTTCGCTCGTTTCGCCGTAGTACTGTCGACGCTCGGAGTGGCCGAGGATGACGTACTCGACGCCGAGCGAAGCGATCATGCGGGCCGAAACCTCGCCCGTGAAGGCTCCCTTCTCCTCCGTTGCGCAATCCTGTGCGCCCACAGCCACACCCGTGCCGCGCGTGATGCGCACCACTTCGCTCAGGTGGGTGTAGGGCGGACATACGATGAAGTTGACGCAGTCGCAGATCTCTTTTTTGCCGGCCGCTACGGCCTTGGCCAGTTCAGCGCCTTCTGCGGGGGTGGTGTTCATTTTCCAGTTGCCCGCAACGATCTTTCTTCTCATGGTTGTCGTTTTATGGTTTTGTTGAAGTTTTTCCGTCCCGGATTTCGACGCCGGCATCAGGCCAGCCAGGCCTTTACCTCGTCGGCCGTCGGGTTCTTCAGTCCGAGTTTGTTCTTCTTGTTGTAGCCGCACAGGTCATTGAAGAGTTTGCCGGCGGTCAGCTTTTTCAGCGACTCGACCGTCGTGAAGCCCATCTTGTGCAGCACGGGCACCCATTCGGCGGGAATGCCCTTCTCCGTATATTTCTCGACCGGATCCTTCACGGCCCCCTTCTCGGGTTTCATCTGCGGGAAGAAGAGGACGTCCTGTACCGAGGGTTGGTTGGTCATGAACATCGTCAGTCGGTCGATGCCCATACCCATGCCCGAGGTGGGAGGCATGCCGTACTCCAGGGCGCGAACAAAGTCCATGTCGATGAACATCGCCTCGTCGTCGCCCTTTTCGCTCAGTCGCAGTTGCTCCTGGAAACGCTCGTACTGGTCGATCGGGTCGTTCAGCTCCGAGTAGGCGTTGCAGAGCTCCTTGCCCACGACGAACAGCTCGAAACGTTCCGTCAGATCGCGGTTGTTGCGGTGGCGCTTGCTCAGCGGCGACATCTCGATCGGGTAGTCCATGACGAAGGTGGGCTGGATCAGCTCCTCCTCGCAGTAGGTGCCGAAGATGGCGTCGATCAGTTTGCCTTTGCCCATCGTGTCGTCGATCTCGACCTTCAGGTCACGGCAGGCGGCACGCAGTTCCTCCTCGCTCTTGCCGGTGATGTCGAAACCCGTTTTCCGCAGGATGGCGTCGGTCATGGTGATGCGGCGGAACGGACGCTTGAAGCTGATGTCGTGGTCGCCGATCCGGATCTCCGTCGTGCCGTTCACGGCCATGCAGACCTTCTCGAGCATCTCCTCCGTGAAGTCCATCATCCACAGGTAGTCCTTGTAGGGGACGTAGATCTCCATCACGGTGAATTCGGGGTTGTGGGTGCGGTCCATGCCCTCGTTGCGGAAGTCGCGCGCGAACTCATAGACGCCCGGATAGCCGCCCACGATCAGCCGCTTGAGGTAGAGCTCGTTGGCGATGCGCAGGTAGAGGTCTACGTCGAGCGCGTTGTGGTGCGTGATGAACGGACGGGCCGCAGCACCGCCCGGAATGGGCTGCAGGATCGGGGTTTCCACCTCGAGGTAGCCCTTGTCGTCGAAGAAGCGGCGCATGGTGGAGACGATCAGCGCACGTTTCTCAAATACCTTGCGCACCTGCGGATTGACCACGAGGTCCACGTAGCGCTGGCGGTAGCGGGCCTCCGGATCGGAGAAGGCGTCGTATACCTTGCCGTCCTTTTCCTTGACAACGGGCAGCGGGCGGATCGATTTGCTCAGCACGGTGAAGCGGCGGCAGTGAACCGACAGTTCGCCCGTCTGGGTGATGAAGGCGTAACCCTCGACGCCGATGAAGTCGCCGATGTCGAGCAGTTTCTTGAAGACCGTGTTGTAGAGGGTCGGGTCTCCTTCGGGGCAGACGTCATCGCGGCGGATGTAGACCTGGATGCGGCCCGTGTGGTCCTGCAGTTCAAAGAAGGAGGCGCTGCCCATGATGCGGCGGCTCATGATGCGGCCGGCGATGCAGACATCCTGGAAATTGTGCTGTTCCGGATCGAAGCCGGCCGCGATTTCGGCAGCGGTCGTGTTCACCGGATACTGTGCGGCGGGGTAGGGCTCGATGCCCAGCTCCCGCAGGGCCGCCAGCGAGTTGCGGCGCATTTGTTCCTGTTCGCTGAGTTCGGTATAGGACATGTGTGTATCGGTTTTTTCTGCAAATAGTTTCGCATGCAAAATTAGCAGAATTTCCCGCAATCCCCACGCTTCCGCAGCCGAATCCTGTCGCGGAAGGCATTTCGGCGGGCGGAACCGGCCGGCCGGGCCGGGACCCGGGGGACGGAGACGGTCCGCCGCGGGGCAGGAAGACAAAAAAAAACTCCGCCAACCGGTCCGGTTGGCGGAGCTTTGGAATAGCGGGCGGAAGGCCTACTGCAGGGCCAGGCGCAGCACGTCGTCGTTGGTGCGGACGTAGTGGAACGTCATGCCCTTGATGTAGTCGTCCTTGATTTCGGCGATGTCCTGCCGGTTGTCCTCGCTGAGAATGATCTCGTTGATGCCGGCCCGTTTGGCGGCGAGGATCTTCTCCTTGATGCCGCCCACGGGCATGACGCGGCCGCGCAGGGTGGTCTCGCCCGTCATGGCGATGCGGTCGCGCACGCACCGGCCCGTGAAGGTCGATACCAGCGAGGTGACCATCGTGATGCCGGCGCTGGGGCCGTCCTTCGGGATGGCTCCTTCGGGCACATGGATGTTGATGTCGAACTTCTCGAACTTCTCGGGGTCGATGCCCAGCGTGTCGTAGTGGGCCTTGACCCATTCGAGGGCGATGGTGGCCGACTCCTTCATCACGTCGCCGAGGTTGCCCGTCAGGCTCAGGGCGCCCTTGCCGGGGCTGAGGATCGACTCGATGTAGAGGATGTCGCCTCCCACCTCCGTCCAGGCCAGACCGGTGACTACGCCCACCATGCCGCTCACTTCGTACTGCTCGTTGCGGAACTTGGGCATGCCGAGGATCTTCTCCAGGTCCTCCGTGCGGATCTCCGCCTCGAACGGCTGTTCGAAACCGATGTCCTTGGCCCGGTGGCGGGCAATCTTGGCCAGCATCTTGTCGAGTGTGCGGACACCCGCCTCGCGCGTGTAGTCGGCAATGATGCGCTCCATCACCTCGCGCGAGATGAGCAGCTTGTCCTCCGGAATGCCGTGTGCCTCGCGCTCCTTGGGCAGCAGGTGGCGCAGACCGATCTCGATCTTCTCCTCAAGCAGGTAGCCCGGGATGTTGATCATCTCCATGCGGTCGCGCAGGGCCGGATGGATGTTCTGCACGTTGTTGGCCGTGGCGATGAAGAGCGTGTGCGACAGGTCGTATTCGGTGTCGAGGTAGTTGTCGTGGAAGGTGACGTTCTGCTCGGGGTCGAGCACCTCCAGCAGGGCCGACGACGGGTCGCCGTGGTTGCCCATGCCGATCTTGTCCACCTCGTCGAGGATGATGACCGGGTTGGACGAGCCGCACCGCTTGATGGTCTGGATGATCCGGCCGGGCATGGCGCCGATGTAGGTGCGGCGGTGTCCGCGGATCTCCGACTCGTCGTGCAG
>DHCMC07803__coassemble_567_pt1 | contig 63571 bp, 58 predicted proteins | sample DHCMC07803__metabat2_low_PE_023 | metagenome-assembled genome bin DHCMC07803
TGTTGTTTTTGTTTTCAAATCAAACCTATTCGGCAACCTTTACAAAGCGCAGCGGGAAACGATCTACATTCACGAGAAATGATGAGATGCAGGCGTTATATGGGTTGGCGTGCAAACCATAGGCGTATGTAATATTGTCGGTAGTTAGTGTTGTCGTCCATGCAAAGCTATATGTCTTGCTACGATACAATCCATCCTCCGGGGTGTAGCGTCCTGATGCGGGCAGGATAAACTCGATGTAGCCTTTCTTCCAATAGGTTTCCTGTGTAATTTCATCTATCGTTGTCGTGATATCATCCTTGCCGAGCGCCTTGATTCGGATGGAGAGGTCATAGGAATCGGTCTCTCCGGGAATCGGCAGGTACTCCCAGCGGTAGGCAGCGTACTGATCGGTTCCCTTGAAACGCAGGCCGTAAACGATGTGAATGTTGTAAGGTTTAGCCTCCATTTCTTCATCCAGCTTGTAGAGCACTTGCCGTGTCTGTGCACCGACTTTCAGCTGGGACTCACCCGATACGGTGTAGTCGGCATTGTCCGGTTGCGAAGAGTCGGGTTTATGCTCTCCGTTGTTTTTCAGGTAAATGGTCTCGGTAAAGGGCGTCTCAACCGTTACATAGGGATAAGAATTGCTTTCAGTATTGTCATTCCAAAAAGGATGGTAACGACCGTCATTTGGTTTGTTTATGGTCGTGGACTGCATATATATGGGAAGCAATAGTGCGCCCTCGCCGGCGGTCGGGATACGGTATTTCTGACCGTCGGGACCCGTAAACTCCGCATCCAGCGCACCGTTGTCCAGCAGGTCCTGCCAGGTGACATATGAACTCTCGGGGATGTTGTCGGGATCGTCCGTCACCTTGTCGTAGAAGGCGGTGATCGTCTTGTCGGTCAGGTTGAACTCCTTGGCGTTGAACGGGGTGAACATGTTGACCTTGAGGGTGGCGTTGAGGGCTGCCTGTGCATCCTCGTCGGGATCGACCGACTCGTCCATGTCCACGACATTCCAATCCTCGACCTTGATGGTGAATTTCACCTCGTTGGTCACGATCGGGGTGCCGTCGCCGAGCACGATCGTATAGAGCGTGTTGCGGGTGATGTCAATGTAGTCGTTGCCGTCGGAAGTCTTGCGGAACGGAATTTCCACCTCGCCTTTGGAGTTGTTGATCGTGTAGGTGACCTTTACCGTGGCGCCGCTTTCTGCCGCATTGGGGCGCTCGTAGAGATAGAATACCTTTTTCAGCGCGGTCTGTGCGTCGTAGCTGTCGCCCAGCGTGACCTGGGTGTTCATGGCCTCGGTGATGTAGTTCGCATCGGCTGCGGCAATCGGCTGGTGCGGGAACAGGAAGCCCTTGGGGGCCGCATTCTACAGGGTGATGGAGTTGATCACCATGTTGGGCGTGTTGTTCCGCACGTCGATACGGACCACGATACGTTTCAGGTGTACTTCGCACTTGACGCCCGGTACGATGGTAATGATGTCCTGCGACTGGCTCTCGGCAATGCCCGACATGGCGATGCCGGTGTCGGCGCCGGCGAGTTTGTCGGCTGCGTCGTTAGCCTCAAGTACCGTCGTGGCCAGCTTGTTCTGGAGTTCGTCCTGGCTCTCGCCGACCTCGGGGTCGGGGAAGGAGTCGTTGGCCACGAACACGAAGCGCTGGCGGGCCTTGAGGTCGCTGACCGGAGCCTTGAGGGTGAAGGTGTAGGTGCCGGCACCGTTGGGGACGATGCTGATGGCCCGGTCGCCCTCGGCGTCGGTCGAGTAGCTGCGCAGGAAGGTGCCCTGGTCGTCGTCATTCACGGAGTAGACGTACAGGGTCAGCTTGTGGATGGTCCACTCGGCCTCGTCGTGCGTGGCACGGGTCTGCTGAGTGTATGGAACAGCCTCCCCGGCGGGAGTGCTCATGGTGAAAGTGACGGGGATATTGTCTTCCACCTCTTCATAACCGGACTGTCCTGTGATGCAGGACGTGGTCATCAAAGCCGTTATCATGCCGATAAAGGCTCCTAAACAGGTTCTTTTCATGTTCATACAGTGAGATTGTGATTTTATGTTGTTGTTTGTCTTCATGGTTTGTTTCGTTTGTCGGGTCAACTGAATGTGCCGCCGTTCTGCCAGTCCTCCACGTCGGCGTCGATCCACGGCCTCACCTCCACCGTGCCGTTGGCGAAGAGGGTCAGCTGGATGCGGTAGTCCTGCACGGCCGTCGCCTCGGGATTCCAGCCCCATGTGTTGAAGGCCCGGCTCAGGTCGATGGGAGAGGTGACCGCCTTGTCGCCGAACCAGAGCTGGAACACCGGGATGCGGTCCCGCGTGTAGCGGACGGTGATGAACTCGTCCTGCATCTCCTGCGCCTTGAGCGGGGTGCGCCGCACGTAGGTGGCCAGCGTGTCGGTGTTGAGCGGGATGATCTTGTCGCCGACCCGGTAGACACCGTCCGGACCGAGCGTGTAGCCGATCGGCACCTGCTGCAGCTCCATGCGGTAGTCGCCCACATCTTCCGGCATGTTGTTCCAGGTCACCTTGACATGCAGGTGGCTGTGAATGTTGTTCATGTAGGTGACGAAGGAGTTGCGCCTGGTTTCGTCCACCTCCATGGGACATACGCCCCAGTAGAGCTCGTCGGCATTGAGGTATTTGCCAGAGGGCGTGGTATCGGTCAGCTCCATGACCAGCGAGTTGAGAGTGTGGTCTTCGGCCCGGAAGGCCAGCATCTGTTCGCTGTTGCCGATGGTCAGCATGGTGTACTGGCCCGAGGGCAGGGAGAAGCGGAGGGTGTGCAGGTCGGTGCCGGACGGGATTTCGTACATGTAGGCGCCGTTCGCATCGAAAAGGAAGTGCCGCAGCGAGTGGATGTAGGTGGTGAGCTCTTCCACACCGTAGGGGAGGTATTTCGTCTCCATGCAGATGTTTCCGCAGCAGACGTCACGGTCGTCGTCGATGGCACAACCCGTCACGGACAGCAGCAGGAGTGCCGTTGTCAGCAACATGTACCCTTTATGAAACCACCGACGGATCATGGCGTTGTTCCTTTTCTATCGCGATGCTTCGTTCTCGTTCTGTTGTTCCTCCAGCCAGCGTGCCAGCTCGGACAGGTTGTGCGCTGCACGGACCGGATCGGTCTCCATGGCCTTGCGGAAGTATTGCTCGGCCATGGCCGTATCGCCGCACAGCCAGTAGTAGATACCCAGGTTGTTGGCGGCCATGGGGCCGTCGGCTACCTGCTCCAGACATTCGTGGGCCTGTTCCAGATCGCCCCGCACCAGGGCGGCCGATGCGGCGTTGATGTTGGCCGACACGTCGTCCGGGAAGTAGCGCACGGCGATGTCATACTCCTTGCCGTACTGGTCGCGTTCGCGGGCAATGGTCTGGTCCGTATTCCGTTCGCGGGCCACGTCGTAGATCTCCTGCAGGCTCAGGTCCTGCGGATGCGAGGTCAGCCGGTCGGCACTTTCGTCCGGCGTGAAGGAGCGGACGCTGTATTCCATCTCCAGTTCCATGCGCCGCAGTGTCGGGAAGAAGTGGGGGAGCAGGTAGTTGTATGTCCTGCCGCCGTGCAGTTCCATGAGGTGTTTCTCGCGGCCATGCCACAGGTCGTAGCGGTCGATGATGGCGAGCACCTCGTCGCGGAAGCTCAGATCGCTGGCAGCCACCAGGGCGCGCAAGCCGTCCCAGTCTTCGCCGGCTCCCTGGCAGGAGATGGTGTTCCGATCCAGTCCGTAGTTGTCGGCCAGCCAGTCGCGCATGCCGTAGGCGCGGCGCTCCGACAGGTGCAGGTTGTGTTCGTAGGTATCCTCCGGCGAGGCGTAACCGGTGATGGCGATGCGGGTGATCCGGTAGGTGGCCGTATCGGTTGCGATCCGGTTGAGAATGCTGTCAATGTGGTGCAGTTCGGTCGCATTGTCGCCGAAATAGGACAGTACGCGGGATACGTTCACCGGATAGGTCAGCCGGACGGTGGCGGAGGCCGTGCGTTCCTTTACTGCCTCGGGTTGCGGCTCGAGGAAGGTGACGTTGGCTTCGTACAGCGGCAGGCTAACGACCGCCACGGGCAGGGGTAACCTGTCGTTCCGGTTGTCGTAGATGTATACGGTGTCGCGCCGGTAGCCCGGATGGAGCGGAATGCGCAATCCCTTGAGTGCTTTCAGGGTACTGCTGCAGCAGGTGAACAGGCGGGTCTCGATCAGCAGGACGGAGTCGGACGGGGTGGAGGGCATCAGCAGACTTTGCTCGTAATTCACGTAGTGTACGTCGTTCCCGCGACGGGCCAGGACGGTGTGCGCCATTTCGGGGGTCTGTTGCGGGTCGAAGAACTGCCGGCGACGGAAGTAGCGGGCTTCCGTGGGGCGGAAATAGCCGATGGCGGGAAACGTCGTCTCGCCCAGTTTGGGAATCAGACCGATGTAGCGGCCTCCGCGGGGCAGCCGACCGGCAATGCGGGCCCGGAAGCGCAGTTGGAGGCTGTCGCCCTGCCAGCAGGCGCGTATGCTGTCGTATGTGATCTCGGGCAGCTGGCGGTCGCGTCCCTTGCCTGCGCAGAGGGAGTGTGAGGCAACCAGCAGGAGCAATATCAGGATGATTCGTTTCATGGCCTTAACCGATATAGAAGACAAAGGATACGCGGGCCTGGGTCGGTCCGAAGTAGTGCCGGTCGAAGGTACCGGTCTTTTTGCCGCAGGCGCCGCAGTCATACCGGTCGTAATGCAGGTAGACGTAGCCTACGCCCAGCGCCAGGTTCAATCCCCAGCGTTTGCCCAGTGCCCACTGGTAACCCACGCCGATGCCGCCGCCGGCGCCCCATCCCTGGTAGCGGCTGCCGTCGAGCGGCATCAACAAGCTGATGCCGCCGATATTGTATTGGCCGCCTACGGCATGGAGATCGACGTAGAACCGCTCGAAGGTGCGGCAGGTCCAGTAGCGCCACTCCGGACTGACGAGCCAGTGCATCAGCTTGGGGTTGACGGCGATGCCGGTGGAGGCGATCCGGTTGGGCAGTTTGAACGGGTTGTAGCCGACCGACAGGGCGACCGAGGTGCGGTTGCCGGTGCGCAGTTCGAGGGCTATGTTCGGTGAAGCGGTGGCCCAGTAGAGCGTATTCGTCGCTATGCCCACTTGTTGGGCCGAGACGTTCTGGACCGCGGACAGCGTCAGAAGACCGAATAGGAGGCTGACCAATATGCGTTTCATGATTACCATCAGTCCTTTCTTTTTTGTGCCGGCCCGAAGCGTCATGTCGTCGAGCCAACAGAATGTGCCAATAGCGGTTATGATTTGTAACTGCATATTTTTCGGCCGCACATATAGTGTCTTTTTATTATAAGTGTCCTTGTGGCGACAAATAGTCTATATGTTGATTATATTGTTGATAATGTGTGTATTATTTCTGTGTTTTGTGGGTCGGATAGAAAATGTTTATACAGTTATTCGTTTTTTTATGTTGTTTTTGGGTTTTTTGTGAATGTTGTTGCAATATTGTTTTATGGTATAAAAAAATGCGAATATGTATGTTTGAATTGAATTTTTATTTCATTTATACCCATTATGTGTAAATAAAAATTCGGTACAAATAGTTGTGTGTATTTCTATTTGAAAGTAAGGCGCGATCAATCGCATGCATGCGATCTGTCAGGCTAATCGGGGCCGTCGGGGGAAATAGGGGCGGGTTGCCTGCGGAATGGGCGCGATGGTTGCGGTTTTGGGTGATATGGGACCGGTGGAGAAGGTGATGCGGATGGCTGGCGGAGAAACAGTTGCGGCCGCCCCCGACCCATCGGGGGCGGCCGCAAACGGCCTTCCATCGGGGAACTGTGCGGAGGCCGGCTGCAGGGCACGTTCCAGCACCTCGTCGCGGCCGGCCAGCACACCCTCCGGTGTCGGGAAGACCGGATGGTCGATGCGGACGCCGCAACGTTGCGTTTTGCTGTCGTCGGGGTAATAGATGCCGAGGCCGGAGATGGAGGTTTGGTGTCCGCCCGGCAGCGGTGCGACCGATACGTTGCCGTCCACCTCCAGGGTCATGGAACCGACCGTGCAGTCGTTCGGCAGCGTCTGGATGGTTGTGGCCGCATATTCGGCCTGGCTGATCGTATTGCCGTCCAGCAGGGCGATGACGCGGCCCGTGCCGCGGGGAAAACGACCCGGCTATCTTTTGGGGACGGAGCCCTTTGTGAAGCGATCGACGGGCAGCGCCTGTCGCTGCCTGCGCGTTGTGTTGGCCATGGTTGCTTTCGGCGGTCAGCGGGGTTTCACGGCACGCACCATGTGGTGTTTGCCGAGGGCGCCTGGCAGGCGGTGGACTTCCAGACCGGCTGCCCGCAACGCTTGCTTGACGCACCCTTTGGCGCTGTATGTCACCAGCATGCCGCCTGCAGCGAGCCGTGCGCAGATGCGCCGGAAGAGCGCTTCGCTCCACAGTTCGGGTTGCGTGTCGGGCGCGAAGGCGTCGAAATAGACCAGGTCATAGTCGCCGACTTCCCAGGCCCCGTCGGGAGCGGTGAGGTCGGCGTCGTATTTGGTGAGCCGGAAGCGGTCGGTGATCGGCACCGGCATGTTCCACGGCGCGCGGTGCAGCGCGACGAAGCGCGGATCGTCCGTATAGCCCAGCCGGCCGGCCATGTCGGGATCGACCGGATAGCGCTCCACGGTGCGGTAGTCGATCACAAGGCCGTGCTCCTCGCCGTAGCGGAGCGAGAGCCAGGCGTTGAGTCCGCTGCCGAATCCGACTTCCAGAATGCGCACGACGTTGAGCGGCAGGGCAGCCAGTCCGTTGGCGATATAGACGTGCGCGGCCTCGCCCACGGCGCCGCGCAGCGAGTGGTAGGTGTCGCCCAGCAGCGGGTGGCGCAGGGTGACCGAACCGTCGTCGGTCGGTTCCAGGGTCGGTGTGATGGTGCGGAGGGGATGCATGCCGCAAAGATCGTTATTTTCCGGTGACGGCCGGATACGGAAAAGGCCGATCTCCGTTTCGGGGACCGGCCTTTTGTCTTTTTTGGGGGGCGTCGCGGGGGAGGTGCCCCGGTTGCGGGCGCTACTCCAGCACGAAGCGTACGCTCACCGAGCACTCCACCTTCATGTCGCGGAACTCGATGTCGGGCGCCGGTTCGGCAACGGCCTTGTTCTCGGTCATGGCTGCGGCGCGCATGACGGGCATGGCGACGTCGTAATAGATCGCATCGTTGCCGTAGTAGCTGTTGTCGTTGATGGTAAAGGCCTTGCCGACGCTCTGGCCGATGGCTCCGGCCAGCGTCTCGGCCGTCGTGCGGGCGTCGCGCATCGCCTCGGCCTTCAGCTCGGTGCGGATGGCGTCAAGGTCGCTGCGGGTGGCCTTCATCAGCCGCATGTCCGCCACGTTGATGTCGCCCAGCGATTCGTACACCCGGGCCAGCGTCGCGGCGTCGTGCAGCTTGAGGATGTAGCTTTTGCGCGTCTGCACGCGGTCCTTGCGCAGGACGTAGGTTTTCAGGTCGCCGCTCATGTCGCCCACCTGGAGGTCTTTCTCTACGTCGATGCGCAGGTCGCGCAGCCGGGCGATCATCTCGCGTTCCTGCTGGGCGAGGGTGGTTTTGCTGCCCTTGAGGGTGGATTCGTCGAGCGTGATGGCGACATAGATCTCGTCGGGGGTTACGGTACGTTCGGCACGGCCGGTTACGGCGACGTAGCTGTTGTAGTCATTGGCGGTTTGGGCGGCGGCTGCCGTCGTGAGGAGCAGCAGGCCGGCGGCCATCATCAGCATCTTTTTCATGATCGTAACTGTTTTTTGGTTCGTCTTTCTGTCTTAAGGATGCACGAAGGGGGCAAATTCCATAAACCGAAGACGAAAAAATGGGTGCGGCGGGTTGCGCTTGCTATTCCTCCGCCTGGAGGAGCGAGCGGGTGACGCGGGCCTTGATGCGCTTGCCGTCGCGCAGGGTGCCCTTGCCGATGGGCAGCATGAAGGTCGGGTCGAGGTAGGCGGTCGTGGCGATCATCTGCGGGAAAAGGTGCGGTTTGCAGTTGGTGACGTAGCGGTAGAGCGCCACCTGTACGCCGTAGTGGCCGTCGGGCAGCTGTCCGGCCCGGGCCAGTACGGTGTCGGGCGTCACCGTGTCGCCGCAGGCCACCTGCAGCGACCCCTCAGCCAGCATCGTGTAGCTGGCCTGGGTGCCGTCGGCATGTTCCACGACGATGGTGTTGCCGCCCGTGCGCGTGAGTCCGAAACCTTCGATGCGGATCACCTGGCCGCGCCGCATGGCGTATACGTCGTCACCGGCCGCCAGCGTGAACTGCCACATGCGGAAGTCGGCCACGTTGGCACGCATCAGGCCCGCCTCGGCCGGTGTGAGGGCGGTGGCCAGGGCCGTCGTTCCGGCGGCAAAGGGCAGCCGGTAGACAAAGTCGGCATCGGGCCGGGCGTCGAGCGTGCCCTGCAGCCAGTCGGCCGTGAAGGTGGCCTCGGCCGGACGGGCGGCATCGCGCGGCAGGAGCGTGTAGAAGACGCCGCCCCGGGTGGTGGCGGTGACGGTGCTGCCTGCCTCCAGTTCGGTGGCGGCGACATTTTCCAGCCGGTCGAAGGTCATCCGGACGGTGAAGGTGCCACAGCCGTCGATGTCGGCCGTAAAGAGGAGCCGGTTGTCGGGGGCGACGGTCGTGTCGATCCCCACGCGGGGCGTCTGAGCTGCCGCGCAGAGGGCGGAAGCGCAGGCGATGAGGGTAAAGAAGGTCTTTTTCATGGCGTTGCGGGATTAGTGTTCGAGGCGTTCGAGGCGGACGACGTTCTCCACGTGGTGGGTGTGGGGGAACATGTCTACCGGCTGTACGGCCGTCACGCGGTAGTCGCCGGCCAGCAGGGCCAGGTCGCGTGCCTGGGTGGCGGGGTTGCAGCTCACATAGACGATGCGGCGCGGGGCGGCGCGCAGGATGGTGGCGATCACATCCTCGTGGACCCCTGCGCGGGGCGGGTCGAGGATCACCACGTCGGGCCGGCCGTGGCGGGCGATGAAGGCATCGTTCAGCACATCCTTCATGTCACCCGCGAAGAACGCCGTATTGCCGATGCCGTTCAGGGCGGAGTTGTGCTTGGCATCCTCGATGGCCTCCGGTACATATTCGATGCCCACCACGCGAGCGCAGTGGCGCGCCACGAAGTTGGCGATCGTGCCGGTGCCCGTGTAGAGGTCGTAGACCGTTTCGTCGCCGTGCAGGTCGGCGAAATTGCGGGCCACCTTGTAGAGTTCGTAGGCCTGGCGCGAGTTGGTCTGGTAGAACGATTTGGGGCCGATCTTGAAGCGCAGTCCCTCCATCTCCTCGAAGATGTGGTCGCGTCCGCTCCACAGCACGGCATCGATGTCGCCCGTCGAGTCGTTCAGCTTGGCGTTCACCATGTACATGAGGGAGGTGATGGCGGGGAAGCGGTCGCGCAGGTGGTCGAGCAGGGCGGCGATGCGGGGCCGGTCCTCCTCGGCGAAGACCACGATTACCATCACTTCGCCTGTCGAGGCGGTGCGGATCACCAGGTTGCGCATCAGACCGCTGTGCTGGCGGATGTCGTAGAAGGAGTAGCCGTGCTCCTCGCAGAAGCGTTTGGTCTCCAGGCGGATGTCGTTCGACGGATCGGGCTGGAGCCAGCAGCGGTGCACGTCCATCACCTTGTCGAACCGGCCGGGGATGTGGAATCCGAGGGCGGCTCCGGCGTCGATGTCGCCACCGGCGGCCACCTCCTCGTAGGTCATCCAGCGGCGCGGGGCAAAGGTGAACTCCAGTTTGTTGCGGTAGAAGGTCGTTTCGGCTGAGCCGAGGGTGGGGGCCACGGGAGGCAGGTCGAGTTTGCCGATGCGGGTGAGCTGGTCGAAGACCTGCTCGCGTTTGAAGCGCAGCTGTTCCTCGTAGGGCAGGTTCTGCCATTTGCAGCCGCCACACACGCCGAAGTGCTCGCAGAAGGGCTCCACGCGCAGGGGCGAGCGGACAATGTAGCGCACCACGCTGCCCTCCATGAAGCGGCGCCGCTTGTTGTGTATCTGTACGTCCACCACGTCGCCCGGCACGGTCATCGGGACGAAGACGACCATGTCGTCATGGCGTCCCATCGCCTTGCCTTCGGCGGCCAGCGTGGTGATTTCCAGCCCCTCGATCAGGGGCAGTTCTCTTCTTTTTCTTGCCACGTTTCTCTCTGTCGGTTGGGGACGGCGCCGATCGCACCGTCCGGGTTATGCCCCAAAATTAACCAAAATTCCGGCACATGCCGCCGTCTCCGACCCTCCTCCGGGACGGATATTGCAGGCCGAGGGGAAAATACGTATATTTGTCATTCGGTAGGCGGGTCCGGTGCCCGCTCCGCAAAATCCTGCGATCTATGAACATAGCACAACTGACTTTCAATCCTTTCCAGGAGAACACATATCTGCTCTGGGACGAGACCGGCCAGGCCGTGATTGTCGATGCGGGCAACTACACCGAGCGCGAAACGGCCCAGCTGCTGCATTTCGTTGAGGAGAAGGGGCTGCAACCCGTGCTGGCGGTCAATACCCACGGTCACGTGGATCACCTGCTGGGAGTCGAGCGGGTCAAACAGGCCTACGGCATTCCCTTTGCCCTGCATGCCGAGGACCGCTTCCTTGTGGAGTCGGCGCCCACCCACGGTGCGCTGTACGGCTTCAAGGTCGATGCGGTGCCCGAGGTCGACCGCGAGCTGGCCGACGGCGACGAGGTGCGCTTCGGCAACACGGTGCTGCGCGTCATCCACACGCCCGGTCATACGCCCGGCCACATCTGTCTCTACGAGCCGAATGAGAAGGTGCTGCTGACGGGCGACACGCTTTTCCACGAGAGCATCGGCCGCACCGACCTGCCGGGCGGCAACTACGGCTGGATCATGAAGAGCATCATCGACCGCATCCTGCCCCTGGGCGAGGAGACGGTCATCTATCCCGGTCACGGGCCTTCGAGTACGCTGGGCCACGAGATGCACTACAATCCGTTCATTACCGAAGTGATGGAGGGCGAAGTCCGTCCCGTCTAAAACCGCGGAGCCATGCGTATTGACATATTGACCGTCGTTCCCGAGCTGCTGGTGTCGCCGCTCAACGAGTCGATCCTCAAGCGGGCCCAGAAAGCGAGGCTGGTGGAGATCGTGATCCACAACATCCGCGACTGGACGACCGACAAGCACCGCCACGTGGATGACTATCCCTTCGGGGGCGAGGCGGGTATGGTGATGAAACCCGAACCCGTCTTCCGGCTCATCACCCACCTGCAGTCGGAGCGTCACTACGACGAGGTGATCTTCACCACGCCCGACGGCATCCAGTATGACCAGCAGGAGGCCAACCGCCTCTCGACGCTGGAGAATATCATTATCCTGTGCGGCCACTACAAGGGGGTGGACTATCGCATCCGCGAGCACCTCATCACGCGCGAGATCTCCATCGGCGACTATGTGCTGACGGGGGGCGAACTGGCGGCGGCGGTGATTGCCGACAGCGTGGTGCGGCTGTTGCCCGGTGCCATCGGCGACGAGGAGTCGGCGCTGACCGATTCGTTTCAGGACAACCTGCTGGCGCCGCCCGTCTATACGCGGCCGGCGGAGTTCAACGGCTGGCGGGTGCCCGAGGTACTGCTGTCGGGCCACGACGCCCGCATCGAGGAGTGGAAACTGGAGCAGGCGCTGGAGCGTACCCGCCGCCTGCGTCCCGATCTGCTGGAAAAGTAAACGACCATCTTATGAAATATTACCTCATAGCCGGCGAGGCGTCCGGCGACCTGCACGGCGCCAATCTGATGAAGGGGCTGCTCAAGAGCGACCCGCAGGCCGAGTTCCGCTTCTGGGGCGGCGACCGCATGGCGGCCGTGGGCGGCCGCCAGGGACTGGCCAAGCACTACCGCGACGCATCGTTCTTCGGCATCGGCGAGATCGTCCGCAACCTGCGCACGGTGCTCTCCCAGATTGAGGAGTGCAAGCGTGACGTGGCCGCCTATGCGCCCGACGTGCTGATTCTGATCGACTACCCGGGATTCAACTTCCGCATGGCACGCTTTGCCCACGAGAGTGGGTTGTGCAAGGTGTTCTACTACATCTCGCCCAAAGTGTGGGCCTGGAAGGAGCGGCGCGTGAAGCGCATCCGGCAGTGGGTTGACCAGCTCTTCATCATCTTCCCCTTCGAGATCGACTATTTCGCCAAGCGGGGCATCCGGGCCATCTATGAGGGCAATCCGTTGATGGATGCCATTGCCGAACGGTGTGCCGCAATGCCCTCGCGCGAGGAGTTCCTGCGGGCGAACGGCCTGGAGGACCGTCCCACGATCGCCCTGCTGGCCGGAAGCCGCCGCAGCGAGGTGCGCAACAACCTGCCCTTCATGGTGGAGCTGGCGGGCCGGATGCCCGACTTCCAGTTTGTACTGGCGGCCGTGTCGTGGCTCGACCGCTCGCTCTACGACCAGCTGCTGGCCGGCAGCGCCATTCGCGTGGTGTGCGACAAGACCTACGAGGCGCTGCGTTATGCCGATGCGGCGGTGGTGACCTCCGGTACGGCGACGCTCGAAACGGCCCTGATCGGCACCCCCGAGGTGGTGTGCTACAAGACCGATGCCCTCACCGTGGCGGCCGGGCGGATGCTGCTGAAGATTCCCTACATCTCGCTGGTCAATCTGGTGATGAACCGGGAGGTGGTGCGCGAACTGATTCAGAACGACATGACCGTCGAGAATGCCGAGTCCGAGCTGCGGGCCATTCTGCCCGGCGGCGCCCGGCACGACCGCATGGAGGCCGACTATGCCCGTCTGCGCGAGGTGATCGGCGGAGCGGGGGCCTCGGACCGTTTTGCCGCCCGCATGGTGGCGATCCTGCGGGGCGAGGAGCCGACGGACAGACAACAACGGAACGAACGATGAAAATCATCTGCATAGGACGCAACTATCGCGAGCACATCCGCGAGTTCGACAATGGCGAGCCGAATGCCGAGCCGGTCTTCTTCCTGAAGCCCGATACGGCGCTGCTGCGCAACAACGACACGTTCTGGATCCCGCCCTTCAGCCGGCGGGTCGAGTATGAGACCGAACTGGTGGTGAAGATCGGCCGTACGGGCAAGTGCATTGCCGAACGGTTTGCCCGCCGCTACTACGACGAGGTGACGCTCGGCATCGATTTCACGGCGCGCGACCTGCAGCGCGAGGCGATTGCAGCGGGGCTGCCGTGGGAGATCGGCAAGGCGTTCGACCATTCGGCGGCCGTTGCGCCGCGCTGGCTGTCGCTGGCCGCGCTGGGCAAGCCGGTTGGGGAGCTGCGCTTCGAGATGGCGCTCAACGGCGAGGTGCGGCAGCGGGGCGATGCCTCGCAGATGATCTTTTCGGTCGATCGCATCATCTCGTACGTATCGCAGTTCCTGACCCTGCGCATGGGCGACCTGATCTACACGGGCACGCCGGCAGGTGTGGGGCCCGTGGCGCCGGGCGACCGGCTGACCGCCTCGCTGGAGGGGGAACTGCTGCTGGATTTCGACATTCGTTAAGAGAAACAATCATTGCCGGAGCCTTCCGTCGGGAGTGCTCCGACCAACAGGTGAGAAACGATGAAAGTGATCAAAAGAATCGGTTTGGTGTTCGGATTGCTGTGGGCCCTCGTGCCTGCCGCACAAGCGCAGTTCCGGCTGACGGCCGAAGGGTTTGTCAATGCGGAGGATGCCACGCGCCGCGACTATGTGATCGAAGTGGCCGGTGCCGATCGGGCGACGCTCTTCCGGCGGGCCCTTTTCTTTGCGCAGGCCCAGTTTGCCGCGCCCGATGCGCGGTTCAGCGAACTGCCCGACGAGGCCTTTGCCGTGAGCGGCGTGGTGCGCGACCGGGTCGTGCTGTCGGGACTGTCGGGCCAGGCGTTCGATCTGGTCTTCCGCATGCGCTTCGAGGTGCGCGACGGTGCGGTGACGGTCTGCGAACCGGTGGTGGAGACCATGTACCGGTGGGTGGAACAGTCGGCCACGGCCAGCAATGCCGTGGTTCCGGCGAGCCGGGTGCTGCTGTTCGTCTCGCGCGACTATCGCGGCGTGAATGTCACGCCGTGGCAGGGCAATTCCTCCAACGTGATCTTCACCCCGCGGGGTGACGTGCGTAACGAGGGAGCCAAAGCCTCGCTGGAGACCTTTTTCAACGGCTTTGTCGCCGCACTGGAGGTTTATCTGAAGACTGAATTGCCGACCCCGGAGGGGGTTGCGTTCACTGCAGGGGCGGATTGTGTAGGCACCTATGTCGGTACGCTGCCCGCGGCCGACTGCGAGGGGATCCGCACCCGGCTGGAGATCCGCCGCGACGGCCGCTACACCTGCGCGATGGAGTACCTGGGACGCGATGCGACCTTCACGGAGCAGGGCACCTGTGCCGTGCGGGATGGGGTGATGACGTTGACGGCCGAGGAGGGGAGCCACCTCTACTTCCAGGTTGAGGAGGGGCGCATGGTCCTGCTCGACCAGGACCGTCGTTCCGTCACCGGTCCGCTGGCGGCCATGTATGTATTAAATAAGGAATAGCCGGATCGGCAACGGAGGCCGTCGGTCGCCGTCCGGAAACAAACAGACACACGCTTCATGACACTGCTCAAGGATAAACTGGCCGGCCGGCGGCTGATTCTGGCCAGCCATTCCCCCCGCCGCCGCGAACTGATGGCCGGTGCGGGGTTCGATTTCATGCTGGCCGACGGGTACGAGGTGGAGGAGACCTATCCCGCCACGCTGGAGGCTGCCCGGGTGCCCGAGTACCTCTCCCGCCTCAAGTCGCACAGCTATCCGGTGCCGCTGGGCGAGGACGACGTGCTGATTACGGCCGACACCGTGGTGCTCTGCGACGGCCGCATTCTGGGCAAACCGGCCGGCCGCGAGGAGGCCGAAGCCATGCTGGCAGCCCTTTCCGGCCGCTGCCACCGGGTGGTGACGGGCGTCACCCTGCGCCACGCCCGGGCCGAACGGAGCTTCTCGGTCGCCTCGGACGTCTGGTTCCGCCCCCTGCGCGGGGAGGAGATCGCCTACTATGTCGAGCACTACCGGCCTTTCGACAAGGCGGGGGCCTACGGCATTCAGGAGTGGATCGGCTATGTGGCCATCGAACGGATTGAGGGATCGTTCTACAACGTGATGGGGCTGCCCGTGCAGGCCGTCTATGCCGAACTGGAGCGGTTGGCCGATGCGTTGTGGCCGCAGCAGGAGCAATAGCGAGAAGAAAGATTGTAAACCCGATAAATTCACACTTTAACCTTATGATGAAAAGACGTTTTGCAGCTCTGCTGGCCTGCCTGCTTGCGGCGGCTACGGTCGTGTCGGCCGACGAGGGCATGTGGCTGCCCAGCCTGATCGGCCGTCAGGTGAAGGACATGAAGGCCAAGGGATTCCGGCTTTCGGCCAAAGACATTTACGACATCAACCGGGCTTCGCTCAAGGATGCCATCGTGCTGTTCGACCGGGGCTGTACGGGTGAACTGGTCTCCGAGGAGGGACTGCTGCTCACCAACCACCACTGCGGCTACGGCCAGGTGCAGAGCCACAGCTCGCTGGAGCACGACTACCTGACCAACGGCTTCTGGGCCATGAACCGTGCCGAGGAGCTGCCCAACCCCGGCCTGGAGGTATCGTTTCTCGTGCGGATGGACGATGTGACCGACCGGGTGCTGGAGGGCGTGACGGACGGCATGGATCCGCAGGCGCGCAAGGAGCGGATTGCCGAGAACAGTCGGATCCTCGTCGAGGAGACGCTGGCCGCCTATGGCGACCGGAAGGGCTATGAGGCTGCCGTGGAGTCGATGTACTACGGCAACCAGTATTTTCTGTTCACCTACCGGACGTTCCGCGACGTGCGGCTGGTGGGTGCGCCCCCTTCGTCGATCGGCAAGTTCGGCGGGGACACCGACAACTGGATGTGGCCGCGTCACACGGGCGACTTCACCGTCTTCCGCATCTATGCCGATGCCGACAATCAGCCGGCCGACTATTCGCCGGAAAATGTACCCTATCGTCCGGAGAAGCATTTCACCATTTCGACCCGGGGCATCGACGAGGGCGACTTCACCTTCGTGTACGGCTTCCCCGGCACGACCCGCGAGTATGTCACCTCCGACTATGTGGACTATGTGCTGAATGATCTGAATCCGAATACGATCCGTATGCGTACCGAGCGGCTGGACATCATCGGGGCCGCCATGGAGGCCGATCCGGCCGTGCGCATCAAGTATGCTTCCAAGGCGGCAATGATCGCCAATGCCTGGAAAAAGTGGCAGGGCGAGAGCCTCGGCCTGGCCCGGCTGGGTACCGTGGACAAGAAGCGTGCCTACGAGGCACGGCTGGCGGAGTGGATGGCCGACCGTCCCGAATATGCCGGCCTGCTCGACCGCATGCACGCCGTCTATGATGCGTGGAGGCCCTACGCGCTGGCCAACAGTCTCTATCGGGAGAGCATCTTTACCATCGAACTGCTGAAGATGGTGCAGCAGCTCGAAACGGCCATGGCACTGGGCAAATCGTTCCCCGATGCGGCCGTCCTGTACAAGGATTACGAGCCGGCCGTGGATCGTCAGCTGGCCGAAGCGATGATCGAGGAGTTCGTGACGGCCGTACCGACCGAGTTCGTGCCGCAGCAGTTGACGGCGGCCATCGCCCAGGTGGGTGGAGTGCCGGCCTATGTCGATTACCTGTTTGCACAGTCGGCCTTTGCCACCCGCGAACGGTATGAGGCGCTCTGCGCCCTCGACGAGGAGGCCTTTGTCAATACCATGGCGGCCGATCCGGCCGTGGCCCTCTACAGCCTGGCGGGCATGACCTACAATACGGAGATCGTGCCCGAGTACCAGCGGCTGAGCGCCGAGATCGATGCCCTCTATCCGCTCTACATGCGGGCCCAGATGGCTTTCGAACCGGAGCGCAACTTCTATCCCGATGCCAACCTCACCCTGCGTGTGGCCTACGGCAGCGTGGAGGGCTACCGTCCCGAGGACGGCATCTATTGCCTGCCTTTCACCACGCTGGAGGGTATCATCGCCAAGGACAATCCCGCCATCTACGACTATGACGTGCCCGACCGGCTGCGCGCCCTCTACGATGCGAAGGACTACGGCCGCTGGGCCATCAATGTCGGCACGAAGAAGGAGCCGTTCTACACCGTGCCGGTGGCCTTTATCGCCACGAACCACACCACGGGCGGCAATTCGGGCAGTCCCGTGCTGAACGGCCGCGGCGAGCTGATCGGCATCAACTTCGACCGCACGTGGCTCAGCACGATGAGCGACCTGGAGTTCGATCCCGCCATGTGCCGCAACATTGCCGTCGATATCCGTTACGTACTCTTCGTGATCGACAAGGTGTGCGGCGCCGGGTATCTGCTCGACGAAATGACCATCCGATAACGGCAGCGGGGAGAGAACGGGTACGTTTTCTCCCCGTCCGCATACGAAACATTCATTCAATGCGTTAACGTAACATTGCCCCGGGCGGTGCCCGGTTGTGCAAATCCAAGTCTATCCATTCAAACCACACGTATGACATCGCAAACGAACCGCAGCGGCCTGACCGACGCCCAGGTGGAGGAGAGCCGCCGGGAGCACGGCACCAACCTGCTGACGCCCCCCAGGCAAACGCCCTGGTGGAAACTCTATCTGGAGAAATTCAAGGACCCGATCATCATCATCCTGCTGGTGGCAACGGCCATCTCGCTCATCTTCGGCATCATTCACGGTGACTTCACCGAGTCGCTGGGCATCATCTTCGCCGTCGTGATCGCCACCGGCGTGGGCTTCTGGCAGGAGTACAGCGCCAAGCGAAAGTTCGACGCCATGCGGTCCGACCAGGACTACGAACCGGTCAAGGTGCGCCGCAACGGCGTGGTGGTCGAGGTGACCAAGGATCAGCTCGTCGTGGGCGATGTGGTGATCCTCTCGGCCGGCGACGAGATTCCGGCCGACATCCGGCTGTTCCAGGCTTCGGACATGAAGGTTTCCGAGTCGGCCATGACCGGCGAGTCGGTGCCCGTCTCCAAATATCCGCTCGAGGAGCCCTACACCGGATCGGGTTTTGCGCCCGATTTCCTGCTGCGCGGCACACTCGTCTCGCAGGGCGCGGGCGAAGGCGTGGTCGAGCGGGTCGGTGATGCGACCGAGATCGGTCAGACTACCCGCAAGGCGTCGGAGGAGACCAACAACGTGACCCCCCTCCAGCAGCAGCTCAACGGACTGGCCAAGCGCATCAATGTGGCCGCATTCGCCATCGCCGGTCTGATGTTCGTGATTCTCAACCTGGTGCACTGGATTCCCTATGAGGGACCGGCCGGTTGGGAAGAGGTACTGCTCACCGAGGTGCGTTTTCTGATGAGCGCCGTGGTGGTCATCATTGTGGCCGTGCCGGAGGGACTGCCGCTGTCGGTGACGATGGCGCTGGCCTTTTCCATGAAGACGATGGCGCGCGAGAATAACCTGGTCAAGAAGATGCACGCCTGTGAGACGGTCGGTGCCGTGGACGTCATCTTCACCGACAAGACCGGTACGCTGACGCAGAACTCCATGACGGTGGTCGAGGCCGACATTGTCGAGGGGTGCGAGGAGACGCTGGCGCTGGTCGGCGCCCTCAATTCGACGGCCAACTGGTCGGGGCGCAACGTGCTGGGCAATCCGACCGAGAGCGCCATTCTGAAGTTTATCGGTGCCGAGCAGACGGCCGACCTGCGGGCCGGTCATCCCGTTCGGGTGGTGATTCCCTTCTCCAGCGCCTACAAATACATGTTGTCGGAGACCGAGCTGGACGGCCATCGGCTGTTGCTGCTCAAGGGCGCTCCGGAAGTGGTGGCCCGCATCATCTGCAACGACAGTTACCTCGCGCTCGTGGCCGAGCAGCAGGATCGCGGCCGCCGGGCCATTGCCGCCGCGGTGATCGAGGAGATGGAGGCCGGGGAGGCCAAGCGCCTGCTCGAAGCGGGGCAGACGTTGCCGACGGCTCGCTACGTGGGTACGTGGTTCATCGAAGATCCGGTACGTCCCGACGTACCCCATGCCATCGAACAGTGCTACGGGGCCGGCATCGACGTGGTGATGATGACCGGCGACAACATCAAGACCGGTTCCGAGATCGCCCGCCAGTCGGGCTTCCGCAACCTCTGGGCCATCGAGGCCAAGGATTTCATGACGGCTGTCACCGCGCCGCAGAACGGCCGCGAATTTCCCAATGTGATTACCCGCTGCACCCCGTCGGACAAACTGGAGATTCTGCGCTGGACGCAGGAGCGCGGCCACGTGTGCGCCATGACGGGCGACGGCGTGAACGACTCGCCGACCCTCAACTATGCCGATGTGGGCATCGCCATGGGTTCGGGCACCTCGGCCGCCAAGGAGGCCGCCGACATCGTGCTGCTCGACGACGCCTTCCCCTCGATCGTCACGGGCGTCAAGTGGGGCCGTTCGCTGTACAAGAATATCAAAAATTTCCTCTATTTCCAGTTGTCGATCAACGTTTCGGCCTGTCTGATCGCTGTCTTCGGCCCCGTGGTGGGTGTGGAGATGCCCTTTACGGTCACGCAGTTCCTGTGGATCAATATCGTGATGGATTCGCTGGCCGCCATTGCGCTCGCCTCCGAACCGGCCGACGAACGGGTGCTGAAGGACCGTCCCCGCGACCGGAATGAATTTATCATCAATCGTCCGCTGGCTACGGCCATCTTCGGCTTCGGCGGTTTCATCTGGCTGCTCTGCACGGTCATCCTGTGGGGTATGGAGCACGGCATGCCGCTGGTGGCCGGCATCGACCGTACCGTCTTTTTTGCCGGATACATGGTGCTCAACTGGTGGAACCTCTTCAATGCCCGCGTCATCGGCAAGGGCATGTCGGTGTTCTCCGGTCTGGGACGCAATCCGAAGTTCATCGGTGTGGCCGCTCTGGTGCTGATTGCCACGATCTTCATCGTACAGGTGGGCGGCGAGGTCTTCCAGACCCATCCGCTGAGCACCCGCACCTGGCTTCAGATCCTGCTCATCACCTCGCCTGTGCTGATTGTCCGCGAGGTGTGGTACCAGCTCCGTCGCCGTCGCCGGTAGACTGCGGAACACGGATATGCAAAGGGGGCGATCCAGTCGGATCGCCCCCTTTGGCGTATGATGGCGGATGGGGCGTGTCAGCGCAGCAGGGAGTCGCGGATGTAGGCGAAGAGCTCTGCGGGAATGGGGTTCGGCCGGCCGAGCTGCGAGAGGGTGCGGAAGCCGGCGTTGCCGTTGATTTCGTTGACGATGAAGTGGTCGTCTTCGCCGAAGAGCAGGTCGATGCCCGAGAAGGCGACACCCAGCAGCCGGGCGCTGCGCACGGCCAGCTGGGCCGCGTGGGGGGAGAGTTCAAACGGAGCCACCTGGCCGCCCTGCGAGAAGTTGGAGCGGAACGAGGTCTCCGAGTAGCGCAGCACGGCGCCGGCCACCCGGTCGCCGATCACCCACACGCGCACGTCCCGACCGCTGCTCGAGGCGATGAACTGCTGGCACAGGCAATGGCCCTTGCATTGCGCCACGGCCTGGCGCATGCCCTCCTCGTTGTCGATCAGGAAGACGTCCTCGCCCTTGGCGCCGTCGATCCGTTTGACCACGAAACGTTCCGACCCCAGCACGCCGGCCACGTGGCGGTAGTCGTATTCGCCTTCCGGTGCGTAGAGGGTCTGCGGGGAGGGGATGCCGGCCGCGGCGAGCAGTTCGTGGGTGAGCATCTTGTTCTTGCACAGCTCCATCGAGGCGGAGGAGTTGATGAGCGGCACGCCGGCACGTTCCAGCGCCCGCGAGAGCACCGTGTCGTAGGTGCGCACGATGGCGAAGTCGGGCAGGCGCGTGACGGCCTCGCCCCGGTGCCAGAATGCGGGGACGGTGCCGTGGCCGTAGCCGACGGTCAGCTCCTCGGCAAAGAGCACGTGCAGGTCGATGCCGACGGCGGCCGCCTCGTCGGCGAGCCAGCCGAAGGCGTTGTCGCCGTGGCGGGCGACGTAGCGCGGATAGATGATCCAGCCGGTATGGGTGAAGGTCTGTGTCATGAGAGCAGGGTTGCAATGATGCGTCGCGTCTGCCGGGTGTTGCGGAATTCGCAGAGGTAGATGCCCTGCCAGCGGCCGATGTTCAGCCGTCCGTCCGAAATGGGCAGCGTCACCGACGGGCCCGTCAGTACGGCCTTGATGTGGGCGGGCATGTCGTCGTCGCCCTCCTCGGTGTGGCGGTAGTAGGCTTCGCGTTCGCGGACACAGCGGTCAAGGAAGGCCTCCAGATCGTGCCGCACGTCGGGGTCGGCATTCTCGTTTACGGCGAGTGCGGCCGAGGTGTGGCAGATGAACAGGTGGAGCAGACCCTGCTCCGGCAGCGGCGGCAGCACGGAGAGGATGTCGTTCGTGATGAGGTGGATGCCCCGGCCGTAGCCGTGCAGGGCGATTTCCCGTTGGTAAACCATGACGCAACGTTCGTTGATACGATTGCAAAGATAAAATTTTGTGGCGAGTTCTCCGAGTCTTCCCAGGTGTGTTGTGGGGGCCAGTGCCCATCATGCAACCGCCCCGCCGGGAAGGGGCGGGGCGGTGACGGGGCCTGCGGGCGGCAGGCGAATTGCCGTGCGGACGGCTACATGGTCAGCTTCAGTCCCACGAAGTACATGCGCGGGAGCGCGGGGCCGTACACATAGCCCGCATCCTTCATCGGGCCGAAGTCCAGGTCGTCCTGGTAGCTGTTCAGGATGTTCTTGACGCCGGCGCTGAGTTCCAGTCCCACGCTGGCCGACAGCCGGAACAGGTAGGAGAAGCGGATGCCCAGGTCGAAGAAGTCGGGGGTGCGTTTCTCCAGATCGTCGTAGCCGCCGGTCGTCTCATTGTATTTGGTGTGCTGTACGAGCATCGTGCCGGTGTAGGTGCCGAAGAGCGAGGCGTGGAAATTGCGCGTGATGTCGAACGTCGAGGTGAAGTAGCCGTACTGGTCGGGCGTGCGGAACATGCGGCGCTGGGCGGGCAGGTCGGAGTTCTCGGACCACGCGAAGGGCTCGTCGTAGAGGCTGCGCTGGAGCGTGTAGCCCAGCTGGAGCTCGAAGATGCCCGGAATGCCCAGCTTGCCCTCGAAGTTGAGGCCCATGACCGTGGCGCCCGAGGCGTTGCGGCGTTCCATGATGAGGTTGCCGGCGGCATCCTCGCCGATTTTGACGAGCGTGAATACGTCGTTGAGCTTCGTGTAGAACCCCTCCACCAGCAGGTTGGTCTGCAGGCGGCCGAAGTTGTGGTAGAGGTCGGCCGAGGCACTCACGCTGTGCGAGTACTCCGGGCGCAGGTCGGGAGCCAGCCGGATGAGCTGGAGCGTGCCGCCCACGGCATCCACGTGCAGGTCTTCGTCATAGACCTGCGGTGCGCGGAAGCCGCTCGAGTAGCTCACGCGCAGGCCGACATTCTCCGTGGGGCTGTAGCGCACGTTGGCGCGCGGGCTGAAGACAACGTTGCGCATCAGGCTGTGCTTGTCGATGCGGCCGCCCACCAGCAGGCTGAAGCGGCGCGTACGCCACTCGTTCTGCAGGTAGCCGCCCACCACGTGGGTCGTCTGGTCGGTCTCGCGTCCCAGGGCCAGGTAGCGGTCGAGCAGGTGGTTGTAGGTGTACTCCGCACCCACGGTCAGTTCGGCCGGCATGAAGAGCAGCCGGTCCATCGTGTAGGTGTACTGGCCGCCCGCCACGGCCGTGCGGTCGTGGGTCGCACCGTAGGAGTCGAGCTGCATGTCGGTGCCGAAGTAGGTCTTGCGGCCGATGTTCTGGGCCGAGGCGTAGGCCGATCCCTTGTGCTTGCCGTCGGCCGAAAAGGCGTCGAAACGCAGGCCGCCGCCGTCGATCGTGTTGTCGAGCTGCTCGGCGATGATCGCCTCGTGGGGCGGCCGGTCGAACATGTCGTTACCCGCGTCGTCGAGGATCTGTCCGCCGCGGCGGAACTCATGAATGTGGTGGTACTCGGCCGTCAGCCGCGAGTGGAGTCCGGTGCGGTAGTAGCCCCGGAAACCGATGGTTTCGGACTTGATGCCCGGCACGTCCGAGAAGTTGTCGCCGTTGTGGTCGTAGGGGTCGCGCTCTTTGACCATGCCGAAGAGGTAGATGCCGGCCTTGTAGTCGTCCGTCACGAACGAGCCGCCCAGGGAGGTGTTGATGTCCAGGGCGCCGTTGCCGAAGATGTTGGTCGTGTTGTTGAGGTTGAGTGAGTTGCGGAGCGGCTCCTTGGTGATGATGTTCACCACGCCGCCGATGGCGTTGGCACCGTAGAGGGCCGAACCGCCGCCGCGCACCACCTCCACGCGTTCGATCATCGAGGTGGGCAGCTGGTCCAGTCCGTAGACCGAGGCGAGCGAACTGAAGATGGGACGGCTGTCGAGCAGGATCTGGGAATACTGGCCCTCCAGACCGTTGATGCGGAGCTGGGTGACGGCGCAGTTGCCGCAGTTGTTCTCGATGCGCAGACCGGGGGTGAAGTTCATCGATTCGGAGAGGGTCGAGGAGGCGATGGCCGTGAAGAGCTTGCCGGAGGTGATGTTCACGATCGAGGAGGTCTCCTTCTTGTTGGTTTCGTTCCGGTTGGCCGTCACGACCACCTCCTCGATGCCGGTGGTGCTCTCCGTGAGGGTGAAGTTGACCTCGATGGTCCGGTCGTTCTCCGTGCGGACGGTCTTGACGACCGGCGTGTAGCCCAGCGACGAAGCCTCGAGGGTCAGTTCGCCGGCCGGCAGGTTCTTGAGAAAGTAGTGGCCCGTGGCGTCGGTTGTGACGCCGATCGTGGTGCCCTGGATGACCACCGTGATGTAGGCGAGGTGTTCGCCGGTGGCGGCATCGATCACGTGGCCGGTGATGTTCGCATCGCTGCGGGGTTGGGCGGGCGCGTCGTCGGCCCGCAGGGCGTATGCCGAGACACACAGCAGAAGCAGGGAGCTGCAAAGCCCCTTGATGATATGTCGCATGGGATTTGTCGTATGTTCGTTTTGTGAAAAAATAAGTGGTCGGAAGCGGCTGCGCCGGACGGCACAGACTTCCGCTCCGCAACCGGCGGTTGCGGAGACAGGGGGCGACGCGGAGAGAGTCAGCACGCGACGGACATGCGGCAGGGTGGGCCCCGCAGCGTATGGCTGCGCAGCAGGGCGGGGTGAAGCGGACGCACCTGCCGTTCGCGCAGCAGGGCGATCAGTTGCGGGGAGACGGCGCCGACCGCCATCAGGGCAGCCACGGTGGCGACGAAGGCTGCCAGAGCGGCGATTGCCGCAAACTGGGCCGCCGAGTGGGCATGGCGTGGTGCATCGGGCGTTCCTGTGTAGGGGTGGGAGTGGGTGACGGCGACCCCGTCGACGGTGTGCGTGTGGTAGAACAGCGAGAGGCTGCAGTGGTACCACAGGACGGCAGCCAGAAGCAGCCAGGCGATATGTCGGATCTTGCGCGGGTGCACGATGGGGTCATTCGTCGTTTCGGAGGACAAGGTACATAAAAAAAACGGAAGACCATCATGCCGGCCCGTCGAAACGGCAGGCTGGAAACGGAATGTATGCGGTATACGGATTGTGGAAACCTCCCAGGGGACACGGCGGTACAGCCTCTGACGGCCGATCGGCTGTTGCCGTAAGGTGTGAGGACATCGGTGTGGTACAAAAAGGGGTGATTTATATTATCATATATATTGTTGGTGATAAACCGAATGTGTCGTATCTTTGTCTCCGAAAGCCCCCGTTGATGCGGATGGTGTGAGCCTCCTTGTGGATAAGAAGGTTATCCTGTCCGAAGAACGCTGAGCCGGTCGAAGTCGGTGAGATAAACGAATTGTATAGATCCATGCGGAAACTGTTGCTCGTTGTCGTAGCTTTGTGCGGCTTCATGCCGCTCGTCCGGGCCCAACACGTCGCCGTGAAGACCAATGCCCTCTGTTGGGGGCGCTGGCTCCCAACCTCGGCGTGGAGTTCGGTGCGGGGCGCCGGGTGACCGTCGAACTGTTCGGCGCCTACCGGCCCTGGACCGTATGGAAGAATCCGGATGCCCGCTTCTGGCTGGCCCAGCCCGAGGTGCGCTACTGGCTGTGCGAATCCTTCGAGGGGCATTTCTTCGGTCTGCATCTCCACGGTGCCCAATATTATGCCCATGCCGGTGCCAGCATTTACGACGGCTATTTGGCCGGTGCCGGTCTCTCCTACGGATATGCCTGGATCCTGTCGCCCCACTGGAATCTGGAGGCGCAGGTGGGGGTGGGGTATGCCCGGCTGTGGTACAAGGAGCGTCCCAACCTGCCCTGCGAAAAATGTTTTACCGACCGGACCGGCAATTATGTGGGCCCCACGCGCCTGTCGCTTACCTTCTCCTATCTCTTTTAGACGCCATGAAAACGAAAGCATACTTGCGCAGGTTGTGGATCGGGCTGTTGCCCGTGCTGCTGGTCGGTTGCGCCGCTTCGCGCACGGCCCGCACCGTAGTCGTGTCGCCCGTGGAGACGCTCACGCCGGATGGCAATTCCACGGTGCGGGTGCATGCCCTGATCGACATCCCCGACCGGGCGCTCTCCTGCCGCAGCCGGCTCATCATCCGGCCCCAACTGATGTAGGGCGACAGGCTGGTGGCCTACTGTCCCGTAGCGGTGTTCGATGCTCCTGTCTATGCCAGGAAGCGGCAGCGGGAGGAGGTGCTCTCCGGACGGGTGGACACGCTGGCCGACCGGGCCGTCGTGGTGCGCTCCCGGCGGGCCTTTTCCGTGCCCTATGAGGCGACCGTTCCGGTGCCGGAGTCGTTCACTGGCGGCCGTATCGTGGCGGTGGTTACCGCCAACGGCTGCGGCGAGAGCCGGACGCTGGCCCGGCCGGACATGGCGCTCATCGCCAACCTGCCGACGCTCATTGACCCGCAACGGGACCTGCTGCTCAACTGGATCGAGCCCGAATTTGTCATTCGGCCCAAGGTCGTGCAGGGACGGGGCGAAGCCCGTTTGCAGTTTGCCATCAACCGTTACGACATCAACCTGGCGCTCGGCGACAACCGCCGGGAGATGGATGCCATGCTCGGTACCCTGCAGCGGATTGTCTCCGATTCGCTCATGACGCTCAATTCGCTGGCCATCTACGGCATGGCCTCGGCCGACGGCCCCTATGCGTTCAATACCGCCCTGGCCCGCAACCGCGCCAATTCGGCCCGGGCGTGGCTGGCCCGCCGCCTGGACTTTTCCGCGGCTCGGACGCGTGCCATAGCGACGGGGTCACGGCCCGAGGGATGGCTGCCCGTACTCGAAGCCATGCGGGCCGACGACCACCCCGACACGGCGGCAGTGGCGGCGATTCTCGACCGTTACGGTGCCGAAAATGACGATGCGGCCGAGTACCGCATCCGCCGGTTGGCCTGCTGGCCCGACATTCGTGCGAAATACCTTCAGAAAGACCGCAAGGTGGAGTATGAATATACCTATACGATCCGCAGTTTCACGACCGACGAGGAGCTGCTGGCCATGTATGCCACGCGTCCCGATGCCTTCAATGAGGAGGAGCTGCTCCGCGTGGCCACGCTCCGCCATACCCCGCAGGAGAAGCAGGAGGCCTGCCGGACCGTCCTGCACTATTTCCCGCAGTCGCAGGTGGCGGCCAACAACCTGGCCGTGCTGTTGCTGCGCGAGGGACGGCTCGACGAGGCCGAGGCGGTGCTCGACCGGTTCGAGAACTTGTCGCCGGAGATGCTCAATACGAAGGCGGCGATCCGGATCGTGCGGAACGATTATGCGGGGGCCGTCGAGCTGCTGGAGGCGGCCGGCGAGTTGCCCGAGGCGCGTTATAATCTGGGACTGCTGATGGCCCGGACGGGGGAACTGGATCGGGCCTGCGAGCTGTTGCGCGGCCGGGACGATGCCAATGCCGCCATTGTGGCCCTCAGTGTGGGCCGTACCGCAGAGGCGGCAGCCAAGATGACTGCCTGCGGAGACCGGTCGCCCCGGGCGGAGTATGTGCGCGCCTTGATCGCGGCCCGGCAGGGTGATGTGGAGGCGCTGATGGCCCATCTGGCCGGAGCCGTGGTGGAGGAGTCGCTCCGGCAGCGTGCCGCCGTGGAGGCCGACTTCGTGCCGTATGCCTCGCGGGCGGATTTCAAGGCCCTGATCGGCCGGGGAGGGGAGCATGAATAGACGGCTCGTCGCGGGACGGGGGCTGGTCGCCATGGCGGCGGCCCTGTTGCTGGGCGGGTGCATCCGTGAGTCGCTGCCGCCGTGTCCGCCTCTGGTGATCGAATTGTCGGTGAAGGACAAGAACTATTTCAACATCGACGATGCCGTGCGGCTGGGATTGCTGGAGCGCCGGGCCGAAGACCTGCCTTTCCGCGACTATGTCCATTCGCTCTACTACATTGTCCGCGACGAGCAGGGCGAGGTGGTGGCCGAACAACACAACACGCCCGTGACCGACGACAGTCAGGTGCAGCGCATCGTGCTGCCCGCTTCGCTGCCCTACGGCACCTACACCGTCACCGCATGGGGCAACATGCAGAGCGAGGAGCCGCTGGGCGAGGATGCCACCCAGGCCGAAATGGAGGCGGCGGGGGCTGCCGCCAACGATATTTATCTGGCCAGCGCGACGCTGGAGTACCGCTACGGGCACGACCTGTTTCCCGTGGGGATGGAGCGTACCAAGGGCAATCTGCTCATCAAGGCCGAAAACCTGCCCGACAACATCGACTTTTCGACCAAGAACATCGAGGACATCTTCGCGCTGGTCGATCGGCATTTCACCTATTCCGGCCTGACGGCGGTGCATACGGAGCGGGACTGGATGGTGCCCAACGAGATCCTGACCCAGACACTGATGTGTCCTTCGCCCGTTTACGAAGGGTCGAAGCTCAGCGTGGCCTTCATCGACAAGTCGGCCGTGACGCAGACGGCAGCGGGACAGCGGGTCACCTACTATCCCACGCTGGTGCCGCAGGATGTGCACATCACCATGGGACGTAACGAGATCACCATCCTGCGCTATGCCTATGTGGCCGAGGGCGATTCGGAGGGCGAGTTCCGGATCTATGTGCGGGTGAACGGCAACTGGGAGTTGATCCACGACATGGAGATTGAATAGAAATAGATTACGAACCAAACAAATAGTAACCCAATACAGTTTTTGCAATGAAAAAAACGTATGTGATCGGAATGGCCTTGATGGGATCATTGGCCTTCTGTGCCTGCACCGGCAACCAGAGCGCAGGCGATGGACTCGGCGAGGGGGCCGAACAGGAAATCACGCTGGCCGTAGCCAATGGCAACAGCACCTCGACCCGTGCCGGCCGTCCGCTGCTCAGCTCGGAGGCCAAGCAGAACATCGACAAGGTGATTGTCTATGTGGTCGATGCCTCGACCAAGGAGGTGAAGCATACCGAGGAGGTGACGAACTGGCAGAGCAGCTCGGAGGAGTACGGCACCAACGACGGCCGTTTCACCAGCTTCGTGCTCGATACGAAGCTGCCGACCGGCGACTACCAGCTTTTTGCCGTGGGCTATCAGAGCCAGGGCAGCAGTTATGGCGACATCGAGAGTGCACTGGTGTCGGGTTCGACCTTCCAGGAGAATGCCGTGCTGCCGCTCACCGCAGACGGCCCGGCCGAGGAGATTTTCGCCGGTTCGACGGAGTCGTTCCATGTCGATCAGGCCAAAGGATTCAAACAGCGTGTCGTGCTGAACCGTCAGGTGGCCGGCGTGTATGTCTATGCCAAGGAGGTGCCGTTCATTGCCGGTGCCACCGAGCTGCGCCTGGTGGCCTCCAATGAGAACAACCGGTTGGTTCTGGGTCAGTTCGTCAACCTCGAACTGGACAACAACGGCTTTGGAAACAGCATCCAGACGGCTGTGGTGAACGGCTACTCGCAGGAGAGCGCCTTTGACAAGACGCTTGTGAAGATCGATCTGAACGAATGGTTCACGGCGATCGAGGATACCGACGGCAACGGCCTGATCGACACCGGCGTGGAGTATGCCAACTGGAAAAAGCCCGGCTTCAGCGAAACGGCCACCTTCGAGAAGGGTTCCGTATTCGGCGGTGCGTTTGTGATTCCGTTCGCCAAGGTCGGCGAGGAGCAGACGCTGAAGCTGCAGCTGACCACCGCCGGCGGCAGCGAAGTGAAACGCGAGTGGAACGTCAACCTGCCTTCGACGGAGACCAACACCTACACGCTCTACACCTGGAACGGCGCGTCGTTCGGCGAAGGAGAGTCGGTGACGGAGGATGCCCACCACTACAACATCGTCCGCAACCACCTTTACGGGTTGGGCTCCCGCACGATGGATGATCCCGGCACCGGCACCGATCCGGAACCCGGCATCGACGAGGACGACGATCCGATTTCGCTGAACAACAAACACGAACTCGAACTGATCGTGAACGACAACTGGGAGGCCATCCACGACATGGAGCTGGATTGATCCCGTAACCCTGCAACGTGCAGCCGGATGCGGCACCGTCCCCTGAGAGCGGGACGGTGCCGGTCGGGTGCCGTCCCGGAGGTCCTTTCCGTCGGGCTGCAGCCGAAACCGGCAGACGGAGATCGTGTGGTGTCGGAACGGACCGCACCGCAAAACTGCAATTTACACGGATATGAGCGCGATACGTTGGCTGTTTTCCTGTTTTGCCGCCGTGGCGGCCCTGGTTTCCTGCACCGATTCCTGGCAGGGACAGGGCGGCGTGCCGGGCGGTAAGCTCCCCGACCAGTTCTTCACGGTAGCGGTGGAGAGTTCGGGCGAACTGTTCTCGGCCGGTGACGGAATTGCGCCCTTGGCCCGGACGCGGCGTCCCATTTCGAGCGTCAATCCGGCGCAGACCTTCGACCGGATGCGCATCCTCATTGTGGAGTATGCCAGCCCGGCCACGGTGATCTGGCAGACCACCATCGACGACTGGAGCAATCCGGACAATCAGGCCAGTGTCCCCTGGAGCTCGGCGACGGGACGGGGACGATACGCCACCATCCGACTCCCGGAGCATGTCCGACTGGAGGAGGACAAGACATACATGGCTTATGCCATTGGTTATCAGACGGGCACGTATGGCAACTACGCGCCATTTGCGGGAGTCGAGACCGGCGGTTTCTACCGTCGGACCGAAGTGGCTTCCGTGGCGCCGGGCGAGCATCCCGAGGAGGTGTTTGCCGGAGCTGAAATCTTTTTCGTGGAGGGGGGCGTGATCCGTTCCCGGCGCAGTGCGGAGGCCGAGTCCGAGAACGGACTGCTGGTGGCCCGGCGCCAGATGGCCGGCACCTTCGGCTACTTTACGCGCATCCCGGCCGTTGTCGGAGGGGCGGAGGTAGCCACCCTGCGGCTGGTTGCCTCCCGCTGCAACCGCAGCGTCATCTTCGGCGGTTTCCGCGGAGTGGACGATGCGTTCGATTTTCTCAAGGACAACGTGATCAACGGCATCGAACCGCGCACCGACTGCGATGCGCGACTGGACGGATCGCAGCGGGACGATGCCTTTACCGTTTATGCCATCGGGTTGAACCGCTGGTTTCCGGGCAATGAGGCGGACGACCGCCTGCCGCTCGATGCCAACGGCGACGGCTGGCTCGACGAGGCGGATGCCAACTGGCAGACCGATGTGGAACAGTACCCCGCCGGGACGATCTCCCTGCCGCCGGGTACGGTTTTCGGCGACCGTTTCCTGATCGCAACGGCCATGACGCGTGCGGAGGTGGAGGCCGATCTACCCACTTTCCAACTGCAGCTGCTCGATGTTGCGGGGCGGATCGTGAAACATTGGGACGTGACCCTGCGCGACACCGATCCGGAAGCCGACAGCGACCGGACGCTGGTTTCGCTGCCCGACGGACCGGAGGGGCGGACCCGGATTACCCGGCTGGAGAATGTGGATACGGAACGGTGTTTCAGCATCGTCCGCAACCGTCTCTATACGGTGGGGGAGAAGAGCCAGTCGCAGAGCTACGGCGAGGATCATCCCGTTGATCTGAGTGCGGCCCGGGAACTGGTGATGGATGCCCGTCACGAGTGGCAGATAGCAAACTTTATTATTTTCGACTGATGCGGATACGGAGTGCGATACGACGTTTTCGGAGGGTTTTCCGACAACCGGCAAACCTGGCGCTGGCGCTGTGGCTTGGCGTCTCGGCGGCGGGCTGTTCGCGGCCGGACGGACGGGACGACGGATCGGACCGTACGGGGCTTCGTGAGGTGGAGGTGACCTTCGAAGTGGGAACGGAGCGCGGAACGGGCGCCTCGGAGAGCGACACGGAGCTGGCTGCGGTGACGTTCGTGCCCGACGGCGGACTGCTGCCCCGCAGCGAGCCGCCCCGCGTGCTGCTCAGCAGCAACAACTGGCAGCAGGTCAATGATGTGCGCATCTATACTTTCCGCCGGGATGCGTCGGGCGCCTATACCTATTATCGTCCCTTGTCGCAGGAGGGCACCCCGCTGGATTATCTGCCGGTCGGCGCGTTTGCCGACAAGTTCGGCCTCAGCCCCTGGATCGTGTGGTGGGGTGGCGCCGATGACCGGGACGAGGCCCACCGCTACGTTGGACGACTGCGGCTCGATGACGGCGCCTACCGCTTTCTGGCGCTGGCCCGTGATGACGGCGGGTCGCCCGACCCGTTGCTGGCCGATCCGAACCGGGCCAGCGAGGCGTGGAACTGGTCGGCCTGGACGGAGGGGAGCACCCGCCTCGAGGAGGCAACCCTTGCTTGCAAGGCGGACACGGTGACCGCTGCAACGGAACTTTTTGTCGGTTGTACGGCCGATCCGGTGGTTGTGGAAGGTACGGACCGCTACTTTACGCGTTCGCTGACCCTGGAGCGGGCCGTAGCCGGCATCCTGCTCTATGTGGAAAACATACCGGCCGAAATCGAGGGGTATGATCCGGATACGGAACTGCCTACCGGCCTCATCGTGGATCCGACCCCGTTCCGGGTCGTGAGCCTGGCGGTGGTTCACGGTGCGGCGCTCTCCGATCAGGTGCGGCTGGCCGATCGCGCTGCGGTAGCCGGTCGGCTGGCGGTGTCGACCTACAATTACCCCTTCAATCCGCCGACTCCGGCCCATACGCTGCTGAAGATCGACATTCCCGCCTCCGCAGCGATCTGCAACGGTGTGTTCGTCGATACGGCTCCCGACAATGTCCGTCACCCCAACAGCCTGCTGTGCGGCGCATTTGCCATGCCTCAGCAGGCCAATGTTCCGGCCTCCTCCGGTACGGGGGAGGAGTACGACAAGAGCCTGTACCTGGTCTTCTACGGGCGCAGTGCGGCGCAGGAGGAGTTTGCCCTGGCCTGGCGTCCGATCCGTCTGGCCGCTTCGGAAGGGGGTGATCCCTACTACTATCCGCTGCTGACCGACCACTTCTACAGCATCGGCCACCGGAACCTGGCTCCCGACGGCAGTACGCTGCCGGAGGAGGGGGACGAGCCGATTGACCTGACGGCGGCGGTCGAACTGGAGATCCGCATCGATCCCTTCTGGAATGAATATTACGGCGGTGAAATCGGTGATGCCGATCCGGGCGTGGGGCTTGATCCCGACTGGGGCGACCATCCCGCCGGCAACCTGAAACCATGAATCCAATGCTACGCAAGATGAAATACGGTATTTTGTTCAAGACGCTGCTACTCGGCCTGGCGGTCGGCTGTTCCGCCTGCCGGCAGCCCGACGGGGAGCCGACGGGCGAGCGCCGGATCCGGTTCGAGTTGACGCTCGATGCCCGTACCCGGGCTCCGCAGGCGCTCGATACGGAGCAGTATGCGGCCCGGCTCTACCTGTTCCGCGAAGAGACGGCGGACCGCTATGTGGCAGCGGGCACGATGGAGATCACGGGCGAGGCCTTCACGGTCGGCGGTCTGGATCCGGGTGTCTCCTACCGGTTTGTCTTTCTGGCCATTCCCCGGTCGCAGCAGCCCGCACTGCCGACGCTGGCTGACGGCACGGCCTATACGGAGGCGGCGATGACCTATCTGGCCGGCAATCAGCCCGGCCAGGAGGTTTTCCGGGCCATTCAGACCTTTACGGCTGCCGATGATCCGGCGACCCGCAGCGTGGTGCTGACCCGCCAGAACGGCGCCATCCAGATCCGGCTGGGCAATGCCGACGGTTCGGTGCGTAATGCCCGGCTCGAAGTGGAGGCGCTGCCGGAGATGCTCCTGCAGGATGGAACCGGCGGACAGGTGCTCTCGCAGGGCGCGGCCGTTGCGCTGGCGAAGAGCGAGCAGCCGGCCGTGACATCCGACTACCGCATTGCGGTCAACCTGTTGCCTGCGGAAGATATCACGGGACAGGGGGCCCTGGTGCTCACGCTGGCCGACGGCACGGAGCAGCGTTACACGTTGCGTTCCACCTCCGGAACGATCCCGATCTATCCCAATCAGATCACCTGGCTTGTGCTGCGGGGAACCGGCGAGGGCGGCAGTTTCGAAGTGGGCTTCGGCGGCGACATCAATCTCGACGACGATGCGTGGGACGGTTACCTTTGATAACGGAAGATGAAGAAAATCATGAAAACATTGAAAACATACGGACAGATGATGCGTCGGTACGCTCTGTGGGGGATGTTGTTGCTGGTCATGCTCGGTCTGGCAGGATGTGACCAGGCGGAACAGGAGGCCGGCCCGGCGGACGGAACGCCGCACGAGGGCATGTTCGAGGTGACCTTTTTCGCCCGCGGCGGCGAAGCCCCGGCCGGGGCGGAGAGCCGGGCGGCCATCAGCGGCCCTTCCGACCGGGTGCAGACTCTCGTCTATATCCTTTATCGAAAGGATGCCGAGGGGCGCTATGCCTATTACAAGCAGGCGACAGTTTTCCGGCCGGACAACTATGCTGTTGTCGAGGAGCACGAATGGCCGCTGCCGGCCATCCGGGAGACCCTGCCCGACGGTGACTATCGGGTGGTCTTTTTGGGCAACCTCGATGCCAATCTGTTTGAAGGACAGGGGCAGGAGGCTGTCCTGCAGAATTACGGAACCTATTTCGACGAGGCCCGGATGGTGATGCCGGCTGGCGGACCGCTGGCCTTCACGGACCGGAATCTGTTCTACTTTGCGTCGGCCGATTTCAACCAGGATGCTCCGCAGGTGGATATCCTGTTGCAGCGCATCGTGACCCGGCACGAATTCCAGCGTGAGTTCGTTGATGTCAATTCGGCATTGGACATGCTGGTGAGCAATATTTTCGACAGCATTCGCGAGCAGCAGCTGACGACGACGGTCGTGGGAGGATTGCTTCACAGTGCGCTGCTGGAGCCGGTCGCCAAGGCCTTGCTGCTGGACGAGAGCGCGCTGCTGGTCACGCAGGTGGTCGATGCATTGGTCGGTTTTCTGACCACGCCGCTGATCGATGCCCTGGATGAGGCGCTGCTGCAGAACAAGGTGGAGGTGCTGACCCGCCTGGAAAATACGCTGAAGACCAATGGCGGGGGAGCCGATCTGCTCGGCCTGTCGAATGTGCTCAATCCGTGGGCCATTTCGCCGGGGGCCGATGTGACGGGCTATTTCGTGACGGAGATGGATTTCGATCTGCAGCCGGTTGTGGCGTCCGGGCAGGTGGCCCGGACATGGGAGGATATCCCGATGTCGAAGCAGGCCGGGGAGGAGCTGAGCGTCGAGCGTTACCTGACCCTGATTCTGCTGGACGGCGCGAACCGGATAGACAAGATAGATATCAAGAAGGAGGGGCTGGTCGGTCCGCTGGTTGACGGAGTGGTCGATGATGCCGTGCTGTACGGGCGGCTTATCAATATCGAGAACGATCTCTCCTACGAGGCGCAACCCAATGTGGCCTATCACACGAACTATGCCTTCCTGAACCTTACACTCGACAATTACGGCTATTCGGAAGAGGGTGATCCGCTTGAACTGACCGCTCAACTTGATTCGGCACTGGTGACCGAGGAGCTGCTCTCCAGCCTGCTGGGTGACCTGGGGGGACTGATCGGCGGCGTGCTGTTGAGGCCGCTGCTGAATGCCGTGACCGGGGTGCTGCAGGAGACCACCTTTGCATTGAATGTATATCTGCCCGATCTGGGCATTCAGAATATCGTCGTGGAGGGCGGCTGGGAACCGGTTACCTCTTCGGTGGACGGACAGTAGCCGGCGATCTGCCGTGGGCGGAGCCACACCGAAGCCCCGACGCTATGCGTCGGGGCTTTTTGTTTCTCGGTGCCGATCCTGCAGCGGATGCGATGGATGCCCGGCGCCTGCAGCGCGACAGACTGAGGGACCGGATTCCTGGACCGGATTGCATTCCGTCAGGAGCACAGCAGGAGAGAAGCGGCCGGCGAAGATTGCCGTGCGGTGGGGGACCGGTTGCCGGATGGCAGGCTATTCGCACCCGCTATTCGCACCCGCTATTCGCCATCCGCTACTCGCTATCCGCTACTCGCTATTCGCTACTCGCCACAGAACTCTCGCCAACCTCCAGCTTCCTGCCGGACCGTTGCCTTGTCAGACCGTCGGACCCAACCATGTACCGGTACCCGTGGCCGTTCGTTTTCGTTTCGCCATGCGGTGCCTTCCGGCCAGAGGTCGTGCCGGTGGTGAAGGATAAAAAAATCCCCGTCGGCAACCGACGGGGATAGTCAGGCGTTCAAGCCGTTGCTTACTGAACCGGAGCGGCTTCCGGAGCTGCCGTCATGCCCATGGCCGTTTCGGGCGTGGCATCGGCCGGAATGCCGAGGGCCTGTTTCACGATCGGCATGATGTCCTGTACGCTCTTTTCGTCGTAGTAGGCCATCGGCTGGCTCGTTTCGTCGAAGATGATCGTGAATCCGTTGTCACGGCCGATCTTCTTGATGGCCTCCTGGGCTTTCTCGATAATCGGGGCGATCAGCTCGTTGCTCTTGGCCTCAAGCTCCTGGTTGGCCGTGTTGTAGAGCTGCTGGATGCGGGCATTCATATCTTGCAGTTCGCTCTCCTTCAACTGGCGGATGGCGTCGGTATAGGAGGCCTGGTTCTTCTGGTACTCCTGCAGCTTGTTGTTCAGCTCCACCTGCATGACTTCCAGCATGTCGGCGTAGTCGTCGTTGATCTTCTTCAGCTGTTCCTGCGCCTCGGCCCGTTCGGGCATCATCGATACGACGGCCTGGATGTTGATTCGGCCGAATTTGGGCTGCTGGGCCAGTGCCGAAGCCGAGCTGAAAAGCAGCGCTCCGGCAACCATAAGAACGATTTTTTTCATGTGCATTGTGGGTTATTTTAATAATGTTATGATCTCCTGGGTCTTGTCCGCCTCGGGCGTGTAGTAGATCACCATCGGGTTGGTGGCCACGTCGAGCACCAGTCCGTACTGATGCTCGGCCGCATATTTCGAGATGGTCTCCATCACCTTCTTCTGGAGCGGCTCGAGCTGTTCGGTCTGCATTTCGGCCATCTTGCCCTTTTCGCCGAAGATCTCTTCCTGATAGGCGGTGATCTTCTTTTCGTTGTTGAGGATTGTCTCCTCGTACTGACTGCGGACGCTGTCGCTCAGCGAGGCTTTCTGTGCCATATAGGTGTTGTACATCTCCTCGAGCTGGCCGTAGGCGTCGTCAATGTTCTGCTGGTACTGTTTGGCCGCCTCGTCGATTGCCTTTACGGCGGCGTTGTAGTCGTCCATCGATTTGAAGATGGTCTCGGTATTCACGACCATGTAGGGCTGTTGGGCCGAAGCCGTGCCGGCCGCGAAGAGCAGCGCGCAGGCTGCGATTGCCAGAATCTTTTTCATCGTCGTCATCGTTTTAGATAGTTGGTTGTTTCTCTTGTTGTCAGAACATCATACCCATCGAGAAGTGGAGCTTGCCTCCGTGGGGTTTCGACGACTTGGAGGTTCCGTCGAAGCCGTAGCCCCAGTCCAGACCGATCATGCCCACCATCGGCAGGTTGAGGCGGACGCCGACACCCAGCGAACGGTGTACGTTGAAGGGATCGAACTCCTCCCAGTTGCGGTAGCCGTTACCGGCCTCGGCGAAGACCAGACCGTAGATGGTGGTCATGCCTTCGCGCATGATCGGGTAGCGGAGCTCGAGGGTATATTTGTTGTAGACATTGGCGTAGGCATAGGGATCGGTCGGGTCGTAGGGGGTCAGGTCGCCGTCCGAATAACCGCGCAGGGCGATCAGGTCCACACCGTAGATGTTGTAGCCGGTCAGACCGTCACCACCCACGTCGAAGCCCTCGAAGGGCGACTGCTTGTACTTGTTGTAGTGGCCGAGGTAGCCCATTTCGGCCCGGGCCATCAGCACGAGTTTGCGGTCGGGGGTCAGCGGCAGGAACCACTGCGCCTTGGCCGTCCACTTGTGGTACTCGATCCATTTGTATTTCGAGGGTTCGTCGGGCGACATATTCTTGTAGTCCTTGCCGTCCCACAGCGAGTAGGGCGGGGTGAGGGTCAGCGAGAGCGAGAAGTCCGAACCGTAGCTGGGGTAGATCGGGTCGTTCACCGTACTGCGGCCGAAGATGGCCTTGAAGGTGATGATGTTCGAGAGGCCGTTGTCGAAGTTGGAGAACATCTGCCAGTCTTTCAGATCGTAGGCCGTGTAGCCCAGCTCGTAGTACAGCGTGAAGTAAGGGTCGGGCCACGAGAGACGGCGTCCCAGTCCGGCGGCCACGCCGATCGTGCGGAAGTGGCTGTTGCCCTTGTGGAAGATGCCGCCCCACTGGTAGGAGTCGGTCTGGTTCGAGTAGTAGGCCGTGATGGTCAGGGCATTCGGCTTCTTGCCGCCCAGCCAGGGTTCCGTGAAGCTGCCCATGAAGGAGGAGTAGTAGGAACCGTTGGTCTGGGCCCGGATGACAAGCTGCTGGTTCTGGCCCTGCGGATAGGGACGCCAGGCGCCTTTCTTGAAGAAGTTCTTGATGGACAGGTTGTTCAGCTGCAGACCGACCGAACCGACGAACATGCCGGCACCCCAGCCGCCCGAGATCTCGATCTTGTCCGAGGCCTGCTCCACCAGCGGCCAGCCGATGTCCACCAGTTCGCTCGACACGGGCTGGATCTGCGGCATGATGGAGGCGGGGTCGAAGTGCTGCATCTGGGCCAGCTGGCGCAGGGTCTGCATGAGCATGGCGCGGTTGTAGAGTTCGCCCGGACGCGTATAGATTTCGCGGCGGATCACCTCGTCGTTCACGCGGCGGTTGCCGCTGATGTCCACCTTGTTGATGGTGAAGGGTTTTCCCTCGAAGACCTTGATCTCAAGGTCGATCGAGTCCTTGCCGATGACGATCTCCGTCGGCTCGACGTAGGACATCAGATAGCCGTTGTTCTGGTACATGGAGGAGATCTGCGTCGGGTTCTCGATGTCGGTCTCCTTGCCGATGCCCAGCCGTTCGTAGAGGGTCTTGCGGTCGTAGGTGTCGCCCGATTCGATGCCCAGCATGCTCTGGAGCAGTTCGGTCGGGTATTTCGTGTTGCCGATCCACTTGATGTTGCGGATGTAGAACTTGTCGCCCTCCTCGACCTGGATGTCGATGCCGATGCGCTTGTCGTTGATCTTGTAGACCGAGTCGCGGACGATCACGGCGTTGCGGAAACCCTGCGAATTGTAGAGGTCGAGGATGTTCTCCTTGTCCTCCTCGAAGTTGTCCTCGTTGAACTTGAAGGACTGGAAGATGTTGAGATTGACCTGGTGGGTCTTCTTCATGGCGCGCCGCAGCCGCTTGTCGTCGAATTCGTTGTTGCCCTCGAAGCCGATGGCGCCGATCTTGACGCGGTTGTGCTTGTTGACCACGAAGGTGACGTTCACCGCATTGCGCACCACCGAGTCGTTCTCGATGCGCGGCCGGACCTCCACGTTGCGGAAGCCCTTGTCGATGAAGTGTTTCTTGATGAGGGTGATGTTTTTCTCCAGCGCGTAGTCCGACAGTTCCGTACCGCGTTTGAGTTTCAGGTTTTCGGTCAGGGTCGAGGCCTCGCCCTTGCGGATGCCCTCGAAGTTCCAGCTGTACACCCTCGGCCGCTCGGCCAGGTAGATCTGGATGTTGACCTTGTCTTCGGGCAGGAATTCGGCGATCACCTTCACGTCCGAGAAGTAGCGCTGGTTCCACAGGCGGGTGATGGCCTCGGCGATGCTCTCGCCGGGAATGGTGATCTGCTCGCCGCGGTGCAGACCGGTCGAGGCGGTGAGGATATTGGTGTCGAGGTATTTGACGCCGAAGATCTGCACGTCGTTGATCGTGTAGGTTTTCGGTTCGCCGTAGTTCAGCATCGGCGCTTCTTCGCCCGGAGTCGCTTCGGTCGGGGCCTGGGCGACGGCGTTCCAGAAGGTGAGGGACAGGAGGAAAAGGAGTGCCGGGATTGCCTTTCTCATTGGTAGCTAGGTATGGACAAAAAACGGGTTGGCGGGTTTCAGTGGTTCTGCGGTCGGTCAGTGGACGGGTTGCGGGTCGGCCTCTTCCACCTTGCCGAAGCGGCGGTGGCGTTTGGCAAATTCGGTCAGAGCGGCCTCGAAGTCGGCGTTGCCGAAGTCGGGCCAGTAGACGGGGGTGAAGTAGAGCTCGCTGTAGGCTCCCTGCCACAGCAGGAAGTTGCTCAGCCGCTGTTCCCGGCCCGTGCGGATAATCAGGTCGGGATCGGGCACGCCGTGCGTGTAGAGTTCCTCTTCGATGGTCCGGGGGGTGATCTCCTCCGGGGAGAGCCGGCCGTCGGCCACGCGCCGGGCAATGCGGCGGGCGGCGCGGGTGAGCTCGTCGCGTGAGCTGTAGTTGATGCACAGGAGCAGATTCAGCGAGGTGCCCTGCGCCGTGTCGCGTTCGATCAGGGCGATGTGGTCGTTCACCTTCTGCGACATCCGGTCGCGGTCGCCGATCACCTGCACCCGGACGCCTCCTTCCTGCAGTTCGGGCAACTCGTTGATGATGCTGCGGCAGAGCAGCTCCATCAGCATGTCCACCTCTTCCTGGGGGCGGCCCCAGTTTTCGGTCGAGAAGACATAGAGCGTCAGGTAGCGGATGCCGGGATTCTGTGCGGCGGTGCGGACGATGGTCCGCACGGTGTTCACGCCGGCCTGATGGCCTTCGTAGCGTTCAAGGCCGCGTTCCCGGGCCCATCGGCCGTTTCCGTCCATGATGATGGCCACGTGTGCGGGTACTCTGTCCGTCGTATTGCTCATGTTGCTTTCGGTCTGGTAAAAAGTGCGAATGAATCTACAAATATAATACGATTTGGGCGGATACACGCTATGCCGATTCGTTTTTCACATTTCGGCGGGCACGTGAGACGCCCCTCGGCGGTGTACGGGCGGTCGTTACCGACCATTCTCCCAGCCGTCGAGTCCCCACATCATTTTATTCCTTAACGTGTCGTAGAAGGATATATTTTGCAGGTTGGCCAAAAAAACGGGTTTCTCGGCCTTGCAGACGGTGAAGGTCGCTCCGGCGGCGATCTGGAAGGAGCGGTTGTCGAGGCTGGCCGCGGTGTAGGGGGCGCGGCTGTTGACGCACAGGGTGACCCGGGCCGTATCGGGAATCACCACCGGACGCATGGTCAGGTTGTGGGGGGCGATCGGGGCGATGACGAAGCAGCCGCACATCGGATCGACGATCGGGCCGCCGACGCTCAGCGAGTAGGCCGTCGAACCGGTGGGGGTGGAGATCAGCACGCCGTCGCCGCGGTAGGTGGTCAGTTTGCGGCCGTCCACGAAGACGTCCGTATAGGTCATGTTGATTTCGGTGCGGTGGATCGAAAATTCGTTCAGCGCATAGGGGTGTTCCGCGATGCGGACGTCCTGGCTTTCGACGTGGAGCATGGTGCGCGGCTGGACTTCGTAGCGTCCGGCGCGCAGCTCGTCGAAGACGGAGGCCATCTCCTCGCGGGGGGTGCAGGCGAGAAAACCCAGGTGGCCGTAGTTGATGCCCAGGATCGGCATGTCGTAGCCGTAGGCCAGGCGCACGGCCTCCAGAAACGTGCCGTCGCCGCCGTAGCTCAGCATGACGGCTCCCTCGGCCAGTTCGGACGACACGGTGTCGTAGAGGCGGGCGGCGGGCAGCTCCCGGGCGAGGGTGCGGGCGAAGGGACGGTTGACGTACCAGTCGAAACCGCTGGCGGCGAGGGCGTCCAGTATATCATTCAATTCCGGAGCGGTGAGTCCGAGACCCGGTCGCGAGAAGAGAATAATTTTATTCATGTTGCATTTTTTAATACCTTTACGGGCGCAAACGGAACGGCCCGGCGCGCGGTGCGGACGACCGTCCGCTTGCAGGGTTTCCTAAATCGTTGAGAGTATGACGAAATTGAGTGTAAATATAAACAAGATCGCCGTAATACGCAATTCGCGTGGCGGAAATCTGCCCGACGTGATCGAGGCCGCCCGCCGCATCAAGGGGTTCGGTGCACAGGGCATCACGGTGCATCCCCGACCCGACGAACGTCACATCCGGTACAGCGACGTGCGCCAGTTGAAAAAGGTGGTCACCACCGAGTTCAACATCGAGGGCAATCCCTTCGATCCCTTCTGCGATCTGGTGATGGAGGTGGTTCCGACCCAGGTGACTCTGGTGCCCGACGCACGCGACGCCATCACCTCCAACGCGGGTTGGGACACGGTCAAGTACCGCGATTTCCTGCGCGAGAAGGCCGAGATGTTCCACAGCAAGGGCATCCGCGTGTCGATCTTTGTCAATCCCGACATCGAGATGGTGCGCGGTGCCGTCGCGTGCGGCACCGACCGCATCGAACTCTATACCGAGGCGTACGCTTCGGGCTATGCGGCCGACCGCGAGGCGGCCATCCGCGACTATGTCGTCGCCGCCGAGGAGGCGCAGCGGCTCGGCCTGGGTGTCAATGCGGGGCATGACCTCAATCTGGACAACCTGCGCTATTTCATTTCGCGCATTCCCTTCACGGCCGAGGTGTCTATTGGCCATGCGTTGATCTCCGACGCCCTCTATCTCGGCCTGGAGACCACCGTACATCGTTATCTGGAGGAGGTACAGGGATAATCCGCATGCCGCTCTCGTTACCCATATTCGGGCGTATCTCCCGCATCGTCGACACGATGGGGGTGGAGGCCTATGTGATCGGCGGTTACGTGCGCGACTACTACCTCGGACGGCGCTGTACCGACATCGACGTGGTCGTGGTGGGCAGCGGCATCGAGGTGGCCCGTGCACTGGCGCGTGAGGTGGGGACCAACGTGACGGTCTTCAAGCGGTTCGGCACGGCCATGCTCCACGCCGACGGACTGGAGGTCGAGTTCGTGGGGGCCCGCAAGGAGTCCTATTCGCCCGATTCGCGCAAACCGGCCGTCGAGGAGGGTACGCTACGTGACGACCAGCTGCGGCGCGACTTCACGATCAATGCGCTGGCGTGGTCGCTCAACGGGACTACCTTCGGCCAGCTGGTCGATCCGTTCGGCGGCATGGCCGATCTGGAGGCCTGCATCATCCGCACCCCCTGCGATCCCGACGTCACCTTTTCGGACGATCCGCTGCGCATGATGCGCGCCGTGCGGTTCGCCACCCAGCTCGGATTCGACATCGCGCCGGAGACGTTCGAGGCGATTGAACGCAACCGCGAACGGATCGGCATCGTCTCCCGCGAGCGGATCATTACCGAGATCAACAAGATGGTGGCCTCGCCGGTGCCCTCGATCGGTTTCGACCTGATGGACCGGACGGGGCTGCTGCCCCTGGTCTTTCCCGAGTTGAGCCGCCTCAAGGGCGTGGAGCGGCGCGGCGTGCATGCCCACAAGGACAACTTTGTGCACACGCTCATGGTGCTGGACAACGTGGCGCGGCAGAGCGACAACCTGTGGCTGCGCTGGGCGGCCATCCTGCACGACATCGGCAAACCGGCCACCAAGGCCTACCTGCCCGCCGTGGGGTGGACGTTCCATGGTCACGAAGTGGTGGGGGCCCGCATGGTGCCGGAGATCTTCCGGCGGATGAAACTGCCGCTGAACGAGCACATGAAATATGTCCGCAAACTGGTGTCGCTTCACCTGCGGCCGATCATCCTGTCCGAGGATGCGGTGACCGATTCGGCGGTGCGGCGCCTGCTCTTCGAGGCGGGAGACGACATCGACGACCTGATGACTCTTTGCGAGGCGGACATCACTTCGGGGGACGAGCGCAAGGTGAAACGCTATCTGAAGAATTTTGCCATCGTGCGCCGCAAGCTCCGCGAGATTGAGGAGAAGGATCGCGTGCGCAACTTCCAGCCGCCCGTCACCGGCGAGCTGATCATGGCGACCTACGGCATTCCGCCCGGGCGCGTGGTGGGCGAGATCAAGGAGGAGATCAAGGAGGCGATTCTGGACGGCCGCATTGCCAATGATTACGACCAGGCCTATGCCATGATGGAAGAGCTGGCCCGGCAGCACGGGCTGACCCGCAAATCGTAACCGGTCCGGCGGAAAGCGGACCGACAACCTTCCGAAACATGTCCCGAAATCATACGAGGGGCGGAATCCTGTCGCAGGATTCCGCCCCTCGTTGTTTGTTGTCCGGCCGGAGGCTATCGGTTCTCGCGCTGGAGCGCCTCCCAGAGGGCATCCTTCAGCTGGGGAATGTTCATGCCGCTGACCGACGAGATGAAGGTTGTCTGGATCCCTTCGGGCAACCGGTCGCGGAGGGCGGCCAGTTCCGGTTCGCCGACCGTGTCGCACTTGGTGATGGCCAGCAGCCGCTCCTTGTCGAGCAGTTCGGGATTGTAGAGGGTCAGCTCGTTGAGCAGGATCTCGTATTCGGCCCGGATATCCTCGCTCGTAGCGGGAATCATGAAGAGCAGGATCGAGTTCCGCTCGATGTGGCGCAGGAAACGGGTGCCGAGTCCCTTGCCCGTGTGGGCGCCCTCGATGATGCCCGGAATGTCGGCCATCACGAACGAGTGGCCGTCGCGTACGGCCACGATGCCGAGGTTTGGCTCGAGGGTGGTGAAGGCGTAGTCGGCAATCTTGGGTTTGGCGGCCGACACTACCGACAGCAGCGTCGATTTGCCGGCGTTGGGGAAGCCGACCAGTCCCACGTCGGCCAACACCTTCAGTTCGAGAATGAAGGCGCCCTCCTGGCGCGGTTCGCCCGGCTGGGCATAGCGCGGCGCCTGGTTGGTGGCCGTCTTGAAGTGCCAGTTGCCCAGACCGCCGCGGCCGCCGGCCAGCAGGACGAGCTCCTGGCCGTCTTCGGTCACTTCGCCGATGAGTTCGCCCGTGTCGGCATCGCGCGCCACGGTACCCAGCGGAACGGGAATGATGGCGTCTTCGCCGCTTTTGCCCGAACTGCGGGCGCCCGAACCCGACTCGCCGTCCTTGGCAAAGATGTGGCGCTGGTATTTGAGGTGGATGAGGGTCCAGTACTGGCTGTTGCCGCGCAGGATGACGCTGCCGCCCCGTCCGCCGTCGCCGCCGTCAGGGCCGCCGAAAGCCACGAATTTCTCGCGGCGGAAGTGGGCCGAACCGGCTCCGCCTGCGCCCGAACGGGCAAATATCTTGACGTAATCTACAAAGTTGGATGATGCCATGGTGTTGGGTGTCGCCCTGGTGGCGAACGGTATGTTGTCGGGTACAAATATAGCGATTCCTCGCGGAACCACCGCCTGCATCCGGCTGCGTTCGGTCCGTCCCGACGGAACTGTGAAAAAAATGAGATGGAAGATCAAAATTGTGTTTAAAAATAGTACAATATATACATATAGTGTGTAAATTTGCATATATCAATGCGTGAAGAAAGGGCGTAGCCGGGATGCGGGCGCCGCAAGTGGAACTTAATGCAGCATGGATGACGGAACAGAAAGTAAGAACGGATGATTTGCTGATCGCCTGCCGTGTGGGCCGGTTTGCGATCGGAGAGTGGAAACTGGAGGCGGAACAGACCGCGGAAGGGGTATTTGCCGAGCGAACCATACTATTGGTTACGGAGGGAAAGGGGCAGTTCATGTGCGGTGAGCGTCATCCGGTGGCTATCGAGCCGGAGCGGATTGTGGTCTGCCCGAGCGACTGTTCCTTCCGTTTGGAGGCAGAAACCCCCGTATGTGTTACTGCCGTACGGATTGACGGCATCAATTTTACCCGCAGCGCGATTTGGGCGCGTTCGTCCGAAGCGTTGGCAAACGGCATTCTGCCGATGAAACCGGTGATCCGCACCTATACCGACGGGTTGCGCACCTGCACGGCGGCCGGCCTGGCAGACGACACCTTCACGCGGCTCAAGGCCTGCGAGTTGCTCTATCTGCTGCGGGTTTCCTATCCGGAGGTGGCGTTCGGTTCGCTGGAGTCGGGCAGCGTGCGCGACGCGGAGTTTGTCCGGCTGGTGGAGCAGAACTGGAACAAGGTGAAGAACAAGGCCGAACTGGCGGCCGTCACGGGATTGAGCATTTCCCACCTCGGGGTCAAGTTCCGCGAGGTGTTCGGCGTGCCGCCCTATCGGTGGCTGACCGAGCGGCGGTGCGAAGCGATTTTCCACCGGCTCGTCTATGGTCAGGACTCCTTCCGGCAGATCGGGGCCGATTTCCATTTCCGGTCAGCCCAGCACTTCAACGACTTCTGCAAGAAACATTTTGGAGCCACACCCGGCGTGGTCCGGCGTACGCGGGGTGTCGTGAACCGTTGATCGGTTCCATGGTTTATACGACAGGCCGCCTGAATCCATGTTCAGGCGGCCTGTTCCGTCTTGTGGCGTGTGTGGTCAGTCCATCTTCAGCACGGCGAGGAAGGCCGACTGCGGCACCTCGACGTTGCCGATCTGACGCATGCGCTTTTTGCCCCGCTTCTGCTTTTCGAGCAGTTTGCGCTTGCGGGAGATGTCGCCGCCGTAACATTTGGCCGTCACATCCTTGCGCACGGCCTTGATGGTCTCGCGGGCGATGATCTTGGCACCGATGGCTGCCTGTACGGCAATGTCGAACTGCTGGCGGGGAATCAGCTCCTTGAGCTTTTCGCACATCCGGCGGCCGAAGTTGTAGGCGTGGTCCTGGAAGATCAGCGACGAGAGGGCATCGACCGGCTCGCCGTTGAGCAGGATGTCGAGTTTGGCCAGTCGGCTTTCGCGGTAGCCCGTCTGGTGGTAGTCGAAGGAGGCGTAGCCGCGCGAGATGCTCTTGAGCTTGTCGTAGAAGTCGAAGACGATCTCCGACAGCGGCATGTCGAACGTTACCTCCACGCGGTCCTGCGCGATGAAGACCTGGTTGCGGAGCGTGCCGCGCTTGTCGATGCAGAGTTTGATGACGTTGCCCAGGTAGTCGCTTCGGGTGATGATCTGTGCCTCGATGTAGGGTTCCTCGATCTTGTCGATCATGGTGGGCTCGGGGAGTCCGGAAGGGTTGTGGACGAAGATCACCTCGCCCTTTTTGGTGGTCACCTTGTAGGAGACGTTGGGCACCGTGGTGATGACGTCCATGTCGAATTCGCGGTAGAGGCGTTCCTGGATGATCTCCATGTGGAGCAGGCCGAGGAAGCCGCACCGGAAGCCGAAGCCCAGGGCCAGCGAACTCTCCGGATCGAACGTCAGCGAGGCGTCGTTGAGCTGGAGCTTCTCGAGCGAGGCGCGCAGGTCTTCGTACTCGTCGGCCTCGACGGGGTAGACGCCCGCAAAGACCATCGGCTTCACATCCTCGAAGCCGGCGATGGCCTCGTGGCTGGGGTTCTCCACGTGGGTGATCGTGTCGCCCACCTTCACCTCGCGGGAGTTCTTGATGCCCGAGATGATGTATCCCACGTCGCCGGCGCGGATCTCGTCGCGCGGCGCGAGTTTCAGTTTCAGCACGCCTACCTCGTCGGCCTCGTATTCGTGGCCCGTATTGATGAACTTCACGGCGTCGCCCGTGCGGAGCGTGCCGTTCTTGATGCGGTAATAGGCGATGATGCCCCGGAAGGGGTTGAAGACCGAGTCGAAGATGAGGGCCTGCAGGGGAGCGTTGTCGTCGCCCTTGGGGGCGGGAATGCGCTCGACGATGGCCTCGAGAATTTCGTCCACGCCCTGGCCCGTGCGGCCCGAAGCGGCGATGATGTCCTCGTGCTTGCAGCCGAGCAGATCGACGATCTGGTCCTTGACCTCCTCGACCATGGCGGCTTCCATGTCGATCTTGTTCACCACGGGGATGATTTCCAGATCGTGGCCGAGGGCAAGGTAGAGGTTCGAGATGGTCTGTGCCTGGATGCCCTGGGTCGCATCGACAATCAGCAGGGCGCCTTCGCACGAGGCGATGGCCCGCGAAACCTCGTAGGAGAAGTCCACGTGGCCGGGAGTGTCGATCAGGTTGAGGATGTATTTCTCGCCGCCGTGCATGTATTCCATCTGGATGGCGTGGCTCTTGATGGTGATGCCCTTCTCGCGCTCCAGATCCATGTCGTCGAGCACCTGGTCCTGTAATTCGCGCTGCGAGACGGTCTGGGTCTTCTCCAGCAGGCGGTCGGCGAGGGTGCTCTTGCCGTGGTCGATGTGGGCTATGATGCAAAAATTCCTAATGTTCTTCATCTGGCATGGATTGATTGTCAGCGCTATCCGACCTCCGGGACGGAGCTGGCGTCCGGAACGGGGCGCGGCATGACGCAATAAAACGTACAAAGTTAATTAAATTTGCACGATCCTAAAAATACGTCACGATGAATAAGGTTTCCAATTACGCTTCGCTGGTGAAGTTCTCGCATACGATTTTCGCGATGCCTTTCGCGCTGCTGGCGTTCGTCTATGCGCTGGTGAGCACGGCCACGCCGTTCGACTGGCTGCTGCTGGTCAAGGTGCTCGTCTGCATGGTGAGCGCCCGCAATGCCGCGATGGGATTCAACCGCTGGCTCGACCGCGACATCGACGCCGCCAATCCCCGCACGGCCGGACGCGACATACCGGCCGGACGCATCTCGCCCCGGGCCGCGATGATCTTCGTGGTGGTCAACTGCGTGATCTTCGTGCTGGGCGCCTGGTGGATCAATACCCTGGCGCTGGCCCTGTCGCCCGTGGCACTGGTTGTACTGCTCGGCTACAGCTGCACCAAACGCTTCACGTCGCTCTCGCATCTGGTCCTGGGCCTGGCGCTCGGCATTGCGCCCGTGGGGGCCTACATTGCCGTGACCGGCTCCTTTGCCGCCATGCCCTGCCTGCTGGCGCTGGCGGTGATGACCTGGACGGCCGGTTTCGACATTCTCTATTCGATGCAGGATGTCGCCTTCGACCGTAGTCACGCCCTCCATTCCGTCCCGGCCCGCTTCACCCTGGTGCAGTCCACCCTCATCAGCCTGGCCCTGCATGCGGTGGCCCTCGTGGCCGTGATCGGCATCGGGGCAGGATACGGTTTCGGCTGGTGGTACTGGATCGGCACGGCGCTCTTTACCGTCATTCTGGTCGTGCAGCACATTCTTTACCGTCCCTCGCACATCGACCGCATCGGTGCGACCTTCGGTCTGGTGAACGGTTTGGCCAGCGTCACCTATGCGCTGCTGGCCATCATCGATCTGCTGGTGCGGTGATCCCGCCTCCGGCAATATGCACAGAACCGCCCGCTCTCGTCAGGGAGCGGGCGGTTTCCGTATGGGTGCGGAAGCAGGGGAGGGATTATCCCTGCACGTTGCGTTTGGCTTCCATCAGGATCGAGAAGGCGCGGTGAATGTCCTGGTCGCCTACCACGATGGTGAATTCGTTGGCGGTGCTGATGACCTCCACGATGTTGATGTTGTCCCAGGCCAGCTCCTTGAACAGATAGTAGTACACGCCGGGGCAGGCCGTGTTGTCCGAGGGAAGGCGCACGGTGATGAGCGACAGATTCGTATTGGTGCTGATGATGTGCTCGCCGGCGAAGAACTCCCGCACCAGCGGCACGATCGAATCGCTCACCACGAGTGTGGTTTCGTAGATGCCCTGCGAGAAGGTGCAGAAGACGTTCTTCAGTTCGTGTACCTCGTTCAGCAGGCGGGCCTGCAGGCTGTAGAGTGTGGCGGTGTTGAGGAAGGTGAAGTCCGAGAGGTTGGAGCGGACGACAATGTCGCCCATGTTCTCCACGACGTTGCGGATCTTTTGGGACGAAGCGAGTTCCAGACGGGGCACCAGTCGGTTGAGTGCCATGATGACGGCGCTGTCGTTGACGGTTTTGCCGATCCGTTCCTCTACTTCGGGTTTGATCTGACGGGCCAGCGCCGACAGATTGATGAGACCGTCCACCAGGGCGCCTTCAAGAAAAGGTTTTTTCTTGATGACTTCTTCTACGGCCACGGGAATCGAGATCATGATTGACGTAATTTTAGGTAAGTGATGACAACGCGGGGCGCATGCTGTTGCGGAAAGCCGGTTGTTGTTGGTAATTTTAACGGACGGTACAAAAGAATAAAAAAATAATGGGATTTCCAAGGAAAACCATGGCTTTTTTATAAGTCCTACAATACTGTCATGATTTGAACGGCCGGAAAAAATCATCGGGGCACTGTTGGGTTTTTTGCACGGAATGGCGGTGGGGCGGATGGGGCTGCGTGGACGGAGGCGTGTCGGAGGAGTGTGCCGACGCTTCCTGCGGCGGGCGAACGGGCGGTTTGCCCCTGCCGAAGCGGGAAAAAGGGGCCGAAGTAGGGGTGCGGGATGCAAGATTGCGAGATTCTTAGTATCTTTAGCTCGTTTTATGCGAAATCAACGAAACAGCTATGAAAATATCTTACGAATGGCTTAAGGACTATATTCATGCCGACCTCTCCATCGAGGAGGTTCTGACCATCCTGACCGACATCGGTCTGGAGGTTGACGGGTCGGAAAAGATAGAGAGCGTGCGGGGCGGACTGGCCGGCGTGGTGGTCGGTCAGGTGCTGACCTGCTGCGACCATCCCGACTCGGACCACCTCCACATTACCACGGTCGATGTGGGCGGCGAACAGCCCCTCGGCATCGTCTGCGGTGCGGCCAACGTGGCGGCCGGTCAGAAGGTGTTGGTGGCCACCATCGGCGCCACGCTCTATCCGGTCGGCGCCGAAGAGGGGTTCCGCATCAAGAAGAGCAAGATCCGCGGTGTGGAGTCGTTCGGCATGATCTGTGCCGAGGACGAGCTGGGCATCGGACAGTCGCATGAGGGTATCATGGTGCTGGCGGACGACGCGGTACCGGGTACGCCAGCTGCCGAATACCTTCAGCTGAAGGAGGACTATGCGATCGAAATCGGACTGACGCCCAACCGGGCCGACGCCACTTCCCATTACGGTGTGGCCCGCGACCTGGCCGCCTACCTCCGCTCGCGCGACCGGCAGGTGACCCTGTCACTGCCCGACGTGTCGGCCTTCCGGGACGGCGGTCAGCCGGCTCCCGACGTCACCGTGGAGTGCCCCGAGGCGGCTCCGCGCTATGCGGGCGTGCTGATCCGCGACGTGAAGATCGCTCCCTCGCCCGAGTGGCTGCAGACCCATCTGCGCGCCATCGGCATCAATCCGAAAAACAACGTGGTGGACATCACCAACTTCGTACTGCACGAGGTGGGCCAGCCGCTCCATTCGTTCGATGCCGACCACATCGAGGGCGGCCGTGTCGTGGTGCGCACCGTGGAGGCAGGTACCAAATTCGTCACCCTGGACGGTGTGGAGCGTACGCTGTCCGATCGGGATCTGATGATCTGTGACGCCCGCAAACCCCTCTGCATCGCCGGCGTGATGGGCGGTCTGGAATCGGGCGTGACGGAGCAGACCCGCAATGTCTTCCTCGAGAGCGCCTACTTCAATCCCGTCTGGATCCGCAAGAGTGCGCGCCGTCACGGCATCAACTCCGACGCCTCGTTCCGCTACGAGCGCGGCATCGATCCCAACATTACCCGCTATGCGCTCAGCCGTGCGGCCCTGTTGATTACCGAACTGGCCGGCGGTCATGTCGCTTCGGGCGTTGCGGACATCATCTCCGATCCGCAGATTCTGGAGCCTTTCCGCTTCGAGGTCGCTTTCGACCGCATCAATGCCTTGACGGGCAAGGTGATTCCGGAGGAGACCGTGCGCAAGATCCTGGCTGCCCTGGAGGTGCGCATCGAGGCCGAACACGACGGCGTGCTGTCGGTGGCCGTACCGCCCTATCGGGTGGACGTGCGCCGCGAAGCCGATCTGATCGAGGATATCCTGCGCATTTACGGCTACAACAACATCGAAATTCCGGCCCGTGTGACCGCATCGGTTTCCATGACCCGGCGTCCCGGCAAGGGCGAGGTGGTCAACAAGGTGGCCGACTACCTGACCGATAACGGCTTTACGGAGATCATGAGCAACTCGCTCACCCGGGGAGCCTACTACGAGGGGCTGACCTCCTGTCCGGCCGAGAACTGCGTGCGCATTCTCAATCCGCTCAGCGCCGATCTGAACGTGCTGCGCCAGACGCTGCTGTTCAACATGATGGAGGCCATCCAGCTCAATACGAACCACCGCAATCCGAACCTCAAGCTCTACGAGTTCGGCAACGTCTATCGCTACGATCCGGCACGCAAGGAGGAGGGCGGTCTGGCTCCCTATTCCGAGGACTACCGGCTGGCCGTGGCCGTGACGGGACTCGACCGGGTGGCTTCGTGGAACGAAAAGGCGGAGCCGGTGACCTTCTTCACGCTGCGTGCGGTGGCCGAGCAGGTGCTGCGCCGCTTCGGGCTCGACCTCTACCGGCTCCCGACCGAACCGCTGCAGAATGACCTGTACGGCGAGGGCCTCGAGGTGAAACTGAACGGCCGGACGCTGCTCACGATCGGCGTGGTGGCCGGACGGATTCGCCGCATGTTCGATCTCAAGGCCGATATATATTATATGGAGATGGATTTCGAGGCCTTCTTCAAGGGCGTGCGCAAACATACGGTGATGGCTTCCGAGCTGGCCAAGTTCCCCGAGGTGCGGCGCGACCTGGCGCTGCTGGTCGATCGCGAGGTAACCTTCGCCCAACTGCGTGCCATTGCCTTCACGACGGAGAAGAAACTGTTGCGGAGCGTCACGCTCTTCGACGTCTACGAGGGCGACAAGCTCCCGGCCGGCAAGAAATCCTATGCACTGGGCTTCGTGCTGCAGGATCCGGAGCGGACGCTGAACGATGCGGCCATCGACAAGGTGATGAAGAACCTCGTGGCCCAGTTCGAACGTCAGACCGGAGCCCAGATCCGGGCCTGATGACTGCCCTTTGATTGTACCCGGCAAAAGGCATGCAAACCGCATGCCTTTTGCCGTCTTGATGAAAATGCGACCTGAGTATGATACCGTGCCTGCTTCTGCCTGTCCCGTTGATCGTTTCAGCCAATGTGGTTTGGCCCTCCCTGTATATACTGTCCCAGGTATATTGCTGGTATGTCATTGTGCTGGGCCTGGTGGTGGAATTCTTTGCTGTCCGATTTTTTGGGAAAGCCTCGTGGGGTAAGGCGGCCGTTGTGACCGTTGTTATGAATGCCATTTCCGCATTGGTCGGTTGGGTGTTGATACCGGTCAGTGGCATTCTGACGGAATTTCTGTTGCTTCCGTTTGCACCGGGTACTTTTCAGCTGTCGCATTGGATTGTGGACTACGTCTTTGTGGCGCTGGTCAATACCTGCATCGAAGGCTTGGCGATGACAGGGATCTTCAAATACAGGTTCAAACGTGTTTTTTGGTGGCTTTTGGCTGCCAATGCGGTTAGTGTGGCCCTTTCGGTGCTGGTTCCGTTGTCGAATTTTGATTAACACGAAAAGCGTGGAGAGCGTGGAATGCGTGGAATGCGTCCTTTACGGTCGTGTCGGCAAGGAGTTTGCCAATCCATCCCGGAAACCGGAAGGAAACCGGGCAGGTGGTCGTTCTGCTGTGGCGCTGAAGCGGGAACCGGCTCGGAACGCATCGCGTCAAATGCGGAATAACTGTCCGTATCGAAATAAAATACAGCCGGTTACGTCATTATTTCCATACCTGCCCGTATTAGAGCGGGTATTTTTTGCTATCTTTATGTTGATGAACTTTCAAACAAGTGTGACAAGATGAACAATTTCATACGCAAAGGGGTGGTTTTGCTGGGGGCCGGTCTCGTTTCGGCAGCCGCTTTTGCCCAGCCGGCCCGACAGACCGCCGGGCCGGAAGTTGTGCCGCAGACCGTAGAGCTGCACCACGTGTCGCTCTCCTATGGCGGCTATTCGGTGTATGGCTTCCGGAACGTGTTCAGTGACCTGTTCCCCGACCTGCAGGCCAGTATGGTGGATGAGGGCATCCATACGGGAGCCGTGACTTTCGGCTATACCTATCAGCTGACTCCGGCGCTCTCTGTGGGCGGCCTGTTCAGCTATGCGGGCACGCTCGGCTCGATTCAGGCCAAACCGACGAATTACAGGGTCTATCAGAATTTCTTCAGCCTCATGCCGCAGGTGAAGTACAACTGGTTGGAGAAGGGCACCTGGCGTCTCTACTCGCGGCTGGCGGTCGGCGTGGTGATTGCCAACATTGCCTATCAGGAAGGGGTGAGCGTCACGACGCCGCTGACGGCAGCCTCATTTGCCTTTCAGGTGTCGCCGATCGGTTTTGAATTCGGCCGCTCGCTGGTCGGCTTCGCGGAGGCCGGTTTCGGCGCGACGGGCATCGTGGCTGTCGGCATCCGGAAGAGTTTTTAGCCGTGTAGCCGGCCGGACGATAACCGGTCGGACCGATCCGGGGGATACGGAAGCGGAGAGTAGTGCACTCTCCGCTTTTTTGTTGTTGTCTGGACAGTCGGACGTTCCCAATGGCTGGTGGTGAGTGAGGCGGCTCCAGGAGGGGACTGGCACGGCAGGGACTGGTGGCAGCGGCGGCCGGACAGGGAGGGAAGATAAAAACAGCACCGGCCGGAAACCCGATGTTTCCGGCCGGTGCCGTGTGTATGGCGGAGCGGAAGGTTACCGCGCCGCGTTGTAGTAGATGACGGCGCCCAACTGCCGTTTGCTGCTCCACAACCAGCAGAGGTTGTCCTCCTTCTGCAGCACAAGCATCTCTAGATTGTCGTACGAGGGCAGGTCGCCTTTTCCCTTCGAGGAGATGGTGACGTTGGTCGTGCCGTTGAGGGAGAGATTCTCGACCGGACCCGACAGGACGAATTCGATGTAGGCGCTGCCGTCGTCCGATACGATGCGGGCCGTGTTGTTCGATACGTTGTAGTAGAGCTGGTCGTTGATCTTGTCCATCGCGTAGAGCGTTTTGGTGTCCTGGTAGAGACCGGGCAGCGTCTTGCGTTTGAACTGTTCGCGCATCAGCGGCGTATCGGTTGCGGTTTTCTCGCGTTTGCAGCCGGTGGCGCCCAGCAGCAGGAGTCCGGCGAGAAGCAGCAGTATGTGTCGTGTTTTCATGATCGGTTCTATTCGGTGATGTTGATGTATTTGGTGAAGTATTCCGTACCGTCCGCCGTGATGATCTCGGCCGTCAGGCGGCGGTTGATGCCGGCAGTCGGATTCTTGATGAAGGTACCGCCGATGCGGGCATCGTCGAGGTACCACCGTACCGAGGTCACATCGGTCGATACGTTGCGATAGCGCAGCACGATGGTGTCATCGGTCGTGTAGCTGGCTTTGACGGCCAGGGTCGGCAGCTTCGTGGGGTCAACTACCTCGGTGGTCACCTCACGCACCTCGAACGGTTCGGGGTTGTCCTCGTAGGTCAGCGATATCGTATATTTCGTGCCAGACTTCAGCTCGGTGAAGTGGATGGTGCGCTCCTTGGTCGATACCGTCAGCGGTTCCTCGCCCTCGGCGGTGCAACTTACCGTGTAGGTGTCGTTGAAGGGGGTGAAGAACGAGATGAAGATGTCGCTCTGGCCCGGATCGATTACCAGGTCGCGGATCTGGCCCTGTTTCAGCTTCTCCACGTCGAACGTAACGTTGGCGGTGCCGTTCTGGGTGATGTTGTAGAGCTCGAAGCCGGTCGAGAAGCCGTCCCAGCCCACGAAGTAGGGCGACTGACTGGCGGTCAGCTCCCGGATGTTGTCGTCACCGGGGAAGAACATCTTGCCGAAGTCGCGCAGCACGCCGTTCGAACGGCTCACCGGCGAAGCCATGAAAATGCGCATGCACTCGTGGTCACCGAAACTGTTGACCTTGTTGGCGTTCAGGGCCCACAGGTCCTTGGCCCGGTAGCTGCCCACCCGGTTGTTGGACTGGTCAACGTGGTAGATCAGCATGCCCGATCCGCTGCCGATGGCCTGGTGGCCTATGCCCGATCCCGTATTGCCGTTCTGCAGGAAGGCATCCCAGCGGTTGATGTTGCCGTTACGGAACTCCAGGATGAAGTATTCGCCTTCGTTGAGCGTGTTGATGCGGTAGCTGTGATCGCCGTAGACCGGTTCGAGGGTGTAGCTGCCCGTTTCGGTAATTTCCTCCGGGGTGGCCCAGCCGACCATATAGCGCTCGAAGGCATTGATGGCAGGCGGAGTCTTGCCGCCGTTCACATAGGAACCGGCAGCCATCAGCGAGAAAATGTCGAGGTTGAAGCCGGTGCCGTTCTGGTTGTAGTCCGAGTCGTAGAAGTCGGGCCAGCCGAGAATGTGGCCGAACTCGTGGCAGAAGGTACCGATGCCGGTCATCGTCGCGCCGGAGGATCCCTTCAGCTCGGAGGTGTAGGCGGCAGCCAGCAGACGTCCGCCGCCCCACGTACCGAAGTCGATGTTCGGGTCGGTGTAGAACATGCGGGCCGGCCAGAGATACGAACCGCCGGCCTCGGCCTGGTTGTAGCCGGCGAAGAAGATGAAGACGTCGCGCAGTACGCCGTTGTCCACGTATTGCGAGAAGTCGACGCCGTTGTCAGCCGCCAGATTGCACGATTCGATGATGAAGCGGGCTTCGTGGCCGTCGTAGCTGTTCTGGTTGCCGGAGAGGGTGAAGGGGCCTACCACGTCGAAGTGGGGGTTGAACTGTCCGTTGGAGTTCTCCTTATAGTAGTCGCGGGCACTGCCGGTGGCATTGTTCTCGGCGTAGCCCTCTTCGTTCAGCAGGCGGTCAAAAGCCTGCTGCGGGTTGGTCACCGTGAAAGGGGCGTCGGCAAACTGTACCAGAATGACCAGCGAATGGAACTCCTCGCCGGAGTTTTGCTCGGCCCGCAACTGGCGCAGACGGGAATCGCCGGTCTCTTCCAGCGGGTTGAACGATGCGCCGAAAGCGGTCTGTGCGGCCGAAGCCTGCGCCTGGGCAGCGGACAGTGCGGCAAAGGGAACGCCCGTTGCTACCGAGTTGAGCGCAGCCCGGTCGGTGGCCGTACGCTGCGCGGCATCCTTGGCGCGGATGCCGGTGGAGACCAGCGTGCCACCCTGCATGCGGGCATAGTAGTAATTGCCGTTGGAGTCGGGTACAATATTGTAACCGTCGCTGGTGGTGGCATAATGGAACCGTTCGTCACCGTAGATGCGGATGGTAAGAGTCGTTCCGTCGGCCTGTTTCACCTTGATCGGTCGCGGGTAGGCCGGGACGGCCTGCATGTCCGTTGCCAGGGCTGTCAGCAGCGTGAACAGCGCACATGCTCGGAGAGTGTGGAACCATTTCATCATTGATTGCGTGTTAAAGTAAACGTGGTATCAGCTTGTTTATGTAATTAAACGGATTGAAAGTTGCTTTTTTTATCTTCTCGGGTGTAAAACGTTAGATTTTTTCTTCGGCAATATATTGTTTTTTTGCTAACAGTCAACACTCCGGACGTGTTATGTTATTTGGTTTTTTGGTAATTCGCTGATTCTTATGCTATTACCTAAATCAAAAAAGATCTGTTGCGAGGAAACTGCCGTTGCGGATCGGTTACAGACGTCGGAAGCGTTGGGTCAGTTCGCCGTTGGTCAGGACCAGGGTGTCGGCAGAAGAACTGCGGTCGATGGTCAGCGTGTCGCTGAAGGCAACCGGCTGGCCGTGGTAGACGATTTTGCCCGAGAGAATCAGTTGCCGGTCTTCGAGCTGCCAGGTCTCAAGGATGGTGTTGGGAAAATTGGCGGCGTGGGCCGAACCGTCCGGTTCGAGGGACATGATGCGTCCCCAGCCCCGCTGTTCGGTGACGAGAACCCAGTCGCCGGGCAGATCCGGTACGGATGACCGGCAGCCCGCCAGCAGGCAGAGTGCTGCACAAACCGGCAGCAAGGTGGTTTTCTTCATTTTCGATCGGGTGCGGTTACAAGGGGAAAGGGACGAGATGGAAGGTAGCCCGCCTTTTCCAAATATGCAAGATAGCGATTTTCTTTGGAATCCGATCGAAAAAAGGTATGTTTTTAGGGGTGTACCGTCACGATGAAGGTTTCGATGCCGTTCAGAATCATCTGCAGACCGATGGCGGCTACGATCAGGGCGGTGATGCGGATCAGCGGCATCATCATGTTTTGTCGTTCGAGGAAGCGGCCGATGCGGTCGGCGTTGCGCATGATGACCCAGTTGATCGCCAGTGCCAGCAGCAGGGCGCCGATGGTCATCCAGCGCCCGTAGACGGCCGGCATCGTGACGACGGCCGTGATGGTGGCCGGGCCGGCGATCATCGGGATGGCGATCGGTACGGTGATGAGTTCCTCGATGCGGGTATTTTTGTCGAGGGTCAGAAAAGCGCCTTTCTGCAGCCCCACGAAGCCGTTGTAGAAGAGCACCACGCCGCAGGTGATCTGAAAGGCGTAGATCTTCAGATTGAAGACATAACCCAGAATGGCCTCGCCCATCAACAGAAAGAGCAGCAGTACGCCGATGGCCGTCACGGAGGCTTTGTCCACGATGCGGCGCAGTTCGGGGCGGGTGTAGTTCTCCTGGAGGGAGACGACCACGAAAACTTTCTGAATCGGGTTGATCAGGGCCAGCAGGGTCAGGCAGGCGCTGAAGAAGAGTTTGATGTCCATTGATGGCGGGGCTGTTTGCGGGCGTTCCACCGACAGCCGTGGCCGCCGGTGGAACGAAGTGAGGTTATATTATGGAAGGAACAATCAGCTGTTGACAATCACCAGCAGGGAGAGTACCGAGACCACTACCCAGAGGATGATGCCGAGGATCAGCGGTTTCCAACCCACCGAGCGGATCTTTTCGACCGACAGGCCGGCACCGATCAGGAACAGGGTCACGACGAGGGCGGTTTTCGAGATGCTTGTCACGGCCGGGCCGAAGGTGCTGACGAAGGGAATGTAGCTGTTGGCCAGCATGGCGAGGATGAAGTAGAAGATGAACCACGGGATGGAGATCTTCTTGCCCTTGCTGCGGAACAGGATGGCCGACAGGAGCGACACGGGGATGATCCACAGGGCGCGGGCCAGCTTGACGGTGGTGGCAACCTGCAGGGCCTCGTCACCGTAGGCCGAGGCGGCGCCTACGACCGAACTGGTGTCGTGGATGGCGATGGCGCTCCAGAGACCGAACTGGTGCTGCGACAGCCCCAGCAGATGGCCTACGAAGGGGAAGAGCACGAGGGCGATGGCATTCAGCAGGAAGACGACGCCCAGCGAGACGGACATCTCCTTTTCGGAGGCGTTGACGGCCGGAGCCACGGCTGCGATGGCGCTGCCGCCGCAGATAGCCGTACCCGAAGCAACCAGGTGGGAAGATTTGCGCGGCATCTTCAGCCAGCCGCCCACGAAGTAGCCCAGCGTCAGCACCAGCGTGATCGAACCGATAGTCAAGCCGAGGCCTTCGCGGCCTACTTGCAGGGCGCTGTGGACATTCATGCCGAAACCCAGACCCACCACCGAAGCCTTCAGCAGAATGTTGGTGGCCTTGTGGTTGAGCTTGGCAAAGGGATGGCCGAAGAAGAGGGTGAACAGGAAGCCGCCCACCAGGGCGATCGGAGCCGATACGTACGGCGTGGCGCAGAGAGCCAGCGCAAGAATGAAACCGGCCTTGACGGCAGCTTCGCGTTTGAGATTGCGCTTTGCGGGCGTCGCGGCGGCTGCGGCGGTCTGCGACTGGGGGCGAGTCTCGTGTGAGGTCATAAATCGGTTTTTTATCGTTTGCAGGACAAAGGTAGAGTGTCTTAAAATAAAAAACCAATATTAAAATATGCTTGATTATAACTTGTAGTTATTTGCCTCGAGGCAGAACTGTTTGAAGAGGTCGTTCATCCGGTTGTGCTGGCCGTGGGCCGACACGAAGCTGAAACTGCGCCGGATGTCGAGCCCTTCCACGTCGATGATCCGCAGCTTGTGCTGCACCAGTTCGTCCACCACGGCCTGGACCGAGACGAAGGCGAAGGCCCCTGAATGGTAGAGGTAGCGCTTGATGCTCTCCGTGCTGCCGAGCTGGATCTCGATCTGCATCTCGCGCAGGGAGAGCCCGTAGCGGGTCAGTGCCTCGTCGAGCACCTCGAGCGTACCCGAACCGGCTTCGCGGATCACCAGGGGCAGGGCGGCCAGCTGGTCGCGGTTCACCTCGTCGAGCCGGAAGGCCGAGTTGGCGGTTGCGGTGACCAGCACCAGTTCGTCATTCATGAAATGTTCGTAGTGGAGGTTGTGGCCGGTTGCCTTGCCTTCGATCACGCCCAGGTCGATGCGGCCGTCGGCGGTCAGCTCCTCGATCCGTTCCGTGTTGCCCATCGCCATTTCGATGCGGATGTCGGGATAGCGGCGGCGGAAGAGGGCCAGCATGCTGGGCAGGACATATTGGGCGATCGTGGTGCTGGCGCCCAGCCGGATGGTGCCGGAGGGGAGGCAGCCGTTGTCGGCAAAGGCGTCGTTCAGGTTGCCGTAGAGGCTGAGGATGCGGTTGGCATAGTCGAGCAGCAGGGCTCCCTGCGGGGTCAGCGACACGGTGCCGCCGCGCCGGTCGAAGAGAGGGGCGCCAACCTGTTTCTCGAGTTCGCTGATGTGTTTGGTGACGGCCGGCTGCGAGATGAGCAGTTCGGCGGCCGCCTTGGTGAAGCTGAGCCGGTAGGCGACGGTCTTGAAGACCTTGAGTCGGAAATCGGTAATCATAGGGTGTGGGCGTGAACGTTCGGGAACGAAGATACGCATAAATTATCGGAAATCCGCCGCCTGGTCGGCAAAGAAGGGGGCGTCGCGGACGGTTGGGCGGCCGGGGCGGTCGGAACAACGCACGGGGAGGCTTGCCGTCGGCAGCCTCCCCGTGCAGCGCGTTTTCTGCGTGAACGTGCGGTTTACCGGACCGTCTCCTCGAAGAGTTTCGGAATGCCGGTCGTGAAGTCGAGCCGTTCGCCCGTCACCGGATGGACGAAGCAGAGCCGGTAGGCGTGCAGGCAGACACGTCCCGCCGGATTGGTCGTGGCCCCGTACTTCTTGTCGCCCGCGATGGGGGTCTTCATCCACTCCATATGGGCGCGGATCTGGTTCTTCTTGCCGGTGCGCAGCGAGAGTTCCACCAGCGAGTACGCCTGGCCTTCGCGCAACACCGTATAGGAGGTGACGGCCTGTTCGCCTTCGCCCGTGCGGGCGGCCCACATCTTGCGGTTGCGGTCCTCGCGCAGCAGCGTGTCGATCACGCCGGTGGGCCGGGGCAGGTGCCCCTCGATGACGGCCACGTAGCGGCGGTCATAGACCAGATCCTTCCAGTTGCGCTGGAGCTGTTCCTGCACGGCCTGGCTTTTGGCGTAGAGAATCAGTCCCGAGGTCTCGCGGTCGAGCCGGTGGACAACGAAGAGGCGGGCCGAGGGATGCTGCTGCTTGATGTGCTCGCTGAGGATGAAGAAGGCCGTGCGGCGGCGCTCCTTGTCGGTGCCGACCGAGAGGAGACCGTTCCGTTTGTCGGCCACGATGAGGTAATCGTCCTCCCAGACAATGCGCAGCAGCGGGTGGCGCAGCGGGCGGGCCGACATGCCGTGCAGGACGGAGACCGTGTCGCCGGGTTGCAGGGCGGCATCGTAGCGGGTGGTGCGGCTGCCGTTGATGGCGATGCGTCCGTGGGTCAGGAGCGACTTGACGGCGGAACGGCTGCGTTCGGCCATCTGTTTCTGCAGAAAAGCCAGCAGGGTATCGGGTTCGTGTACGTTGAATTCCATTGATTGTGTAATTGGAGCACGGCGGGGAGCGGCAGTTGCAACCCTCCGACCGGGCCTATACGCCGACAAAGATACGATCAATTGAGCCAAACTCGGCATGCCGGCTGCGAAAAGCATCTCCTCGGAGTGAGGGGAGGGAAAAGATGTTGTCTTTGCGCTCCCTGATTATTCAAAAAATGATCCGATGGATGCTATTGAATTATTGACCGGACGCCGAAGTGTTCGGAAATAGCGCGACGAGCAGGTACCAAGTGAATTGATGACGGAGATTGTGTCGTTGAGCCGGTTTGCTCCCTCATGGTCGAATTTTTAGATTGCGCATTACTACCTTATGGACAACAGGGAGTTGATACAGGATATTGCAGAAAACTGCGTGAAGGGATTCGCATATAACCTCAAGACCCTTTCCCGCGCCAATGGCATTGTGGTGTTGAGTTGCGTGACCGGCGAAAACGGTTCGCTCAAGGGTAAGGTTGAGGGTGAGCAGCCAGCGGACCATGCCGCGTGGGAGTGTTTCGACGCAGGCCTGGTGTGCCAGCAGTTCTGTCTGGCGGCTTATGCCAAAAGGGGGGGTACCTGCATCCTGGGGGTGATTGACAATGAGGCCATTGCTCGCAAGATCGGGTTGCCGGAAAATGAAAAGGTGGCCGCGATTAGTGTGTATGGATACGAGGAGGGGGAGCATCATAAGGCGCCGACGCGCAAGGAAGTCGGCGAGGTGCAGCGGTTCATCGATTGAGAACAGGCGCCTCTTAATATGCCGGCAAGTTCGACGGTACGCGTGATGGCGCCGTCGGACTTGTTTTTTTGCCATGCGGTGTCGCTATCGACCGATCGTCGGCGAGCTGTTGCGTCGTGCGGCACGGCCCCGCCCTGAAGGCAGCCGGCCAGGTGCCGGTCGCTCCTGCGGCCAATGGGCGGTCAAAAACGCGGTAACACGCACATAATGTGCATCGAAGAGAGGCCAGTGGTGAAAAATGTTGATAAGTTCAAAAAAATGGTACACCTGACGCTACCGCGGCACTGTATTTTTGTTGTGACACAACCGGAATACCGAGACGTCGGATGCGGTTTTGTCGCCTGCTAAACACGGATTGGTAATTCGCCGGAATAAAAAAACGCACATTCCAGATACTTTGGCGAGCTTCGGAATGTGCGGAGATGTTCCGACAGATCAACGACAAACGATGAAAACAAACGCACGACCGTTGGCACGGCCGCCGTAGGCGGTTGCCGTATAGCTGCCTGTTGCTGTGAGTGATTGATCTACGGAAGGTCAATATCACGATGCAAATATAGGCAAATAATCGGAAAGTAAATCAGTAAGTAATTTCCATCTTAAATGTTGCAAATGAAAACCCAAGATATTTTATCGGCGTTTTTTGCCGAGACCCGAAAGATTGTAGCCGAAGAGATTGACCGGGCCTTCTCGCAACGTGTGGCGTCCCGTCCGGTCAGGGAGACCGATGCGATGTCGATCGTTGAGGCCGAAGCCTTTCTGCGCCAGGAGTTTGCCTATCCCGTGACGGTACGGTCGATCTATGATTTTGTCCATCGCGGCAATATGCCTTGCCGGAAAATCGGTAAGCGGCTGGTCTTCTCACGCGAAGCGTTGCGGGCGTGGGTGGCCGAAAGAACCCGGAACGCCGCGCCCAGGCGGCAGGAGACCCTGCGAAGCATTGCGGACGCCGGCAGAAAGGAGGTGTGCGATGAGTAACCCGTGGCATGCTCCCGTCAGCTCGTGTGGCCGACGGGGTGGATTGGGCGAGCGGACGGGGCGTGTGGCCGAGCTGTCGGCCCAGCGCCGGCTCGTGTATCGCCTCCTGTCTGACGGCAAACCCCGTTCGTCGGCCGACATTGCGGCCGAACTCCACTTGTGTGACCCGCGCGCCGTGATCCGCGACCTGCGCAAGGCCGGCTTCCCGATCGGCGACGAGTGGGTGAAAGGCGAACGGAGCCATTTTAAACACTACTTTGTCCGGAAAGGAGGCGTGCGATGATCGAGACCGATGAACAACGGCTCCGGGAAGCGGTCGAGGCGGAGTTCGGTGCTTCGTTTGCGATGTTCTCCCCGGGCGATCGGACCCTCGTGCTGCGGGCATTGCGCGACCGGTTGGCCGGCGGCCAGGTGCAGGAGCAGGGGCTTTCCCGGGCGCTGCGCGTCTATGTCGGCTCCGTGGCGGCTTATGTCGATGCGTTGTGCAGGAAAGGAGGCGGGCGATGAAGGACGCCTACTATTTCCCCCACGACTACAATGCCAAGGATGATCCCAAGTGCGAACGCCTGCTCTATGAGATGGGGCAGGAGGGCTACGGGATATTCTGGACGCTGATCGAGGTGTTGCGCGCCCAGCCGGACTATACCTATCCGATGGCCAATCTGCCGATCGTGGCCCGCAAGTACAATGCCGACGAGGACAAGTTGCGCAGGGTGATCGACGGTTACGGCCTGTTTGTCGTGACGGACGATCAACACTTCTGCTCGGAGAGCCGTACGGCCGGGCGACTGCCCGCCGGGGGGATGATTCGATTTGCGCGTGAGGGGAGTAATCGCTTTGCCGGACTGGTGACGGAAAAGGTCGTCGAGATGCTGGCCGATACCCGTGATTTCGGGCCGTGGATTGTGCAAGTTGCGATCAGGTCCATGGCTGTAGCAACGCGAGGCATGCCTTGCCCCGTAAGATGCTGACGTGTTTGTCGGATTGGTGCTAAGGATATGCCGGGAGAAGGTCGGGAACAATACAAAAAAGTCTCCACGGAGTACGCGGAGACAGTAGGTTGAAAACCTTCGGCATATAGCCTTATTGTGGTAAGATGTAGAATTCTTGTGGCGCAAAGTTACTACAAAAAAGTGAAATGCGGAAAGATATAGTGATAGAATTGAGT
>DHCMC07803__coassemble_577_pt1 | contig 59277 bp, 49 predicted proteins | sample DHCMC07803__metabat2_low_PE_023 | metagenome-assembled genome bin DHCMC07803
ATGGCACTGTATAGAGTTGTAGTCAAGCATACTACCCGGAATGGAGTCGTGTGTTTGGAAAAGGGAATGAGCGTTGAGATTCCTACGAATAGCATCAATAATCCATTATATATAAATGGAGGGAAGGAAGTGGTTCTGGCATTTCAGCGCGTGTATGGCATTGATCTGTTGCAGTTTGGAAATTTTCGCGCTTTTCTGTCCGCAGAACGGATCAGATAGGACCTTGTCGAGCAGGTAAAGAACGGCTCGCAGGATGAATGCACGCGTTTATTGACGTATAGTCAGCGGGGCGGGACCTTACGAAAGGTTCCGCCCCGCTGTGTGTGGAAGGTTGCCGCGGCCGCTATTTCCGGTTGTGTTTGGAACGGTCGTTCTTCACGTCGCGATACTCCAGTCCCTCGTTGTAGACGTGCATGGCCTGCATGCTCATACCCATGCTCGAATAGCCGCCGTCGTGGTAGAGGTTCTGCATGGTCACCTTGCGGGTGAGGTCCGAGAAGAGCGTGATGATGTAGTCGGCACACTCGGCTGCCGTCGCATTGCCCAGCGGCGACATCCGCTCGGCAAAGTCCATCAGGTTGTCGAGCCCCATCACGCCGCTGCCGGCCGTAGTCAGCGTCGGCGACTGCGACACCGTATTGATGCGGATGTTCTTCTCGCGGCCATAAATGTAACCGAAGCTGCGGGCAATGGACTCGAGCATGGCCTTGGCATCGGCCATATCGTTGTAGCCGTACAGCGTCCGCTGCGCCGCAATGTAGGAGAGCGCCACGACCGACCCCCACTCCTCGATGGCGTCGAGCTTGCGGCAGGTCTGGATCACCTTGTGGAACGAAATAGCCGAAATATCGACCGTCTTCTGGTAATAGTCGTAGTCGAGATCGTCGTAGGTACGTCCCTTGCGTACGTTGGGCGACATGCCGATCGAGTGCAGCACGAAGTCGAAACGACCGCCCAGCTGCTCCATGCCTTTGGTGACGAGATGCTCCAGATCGGCCACATTGGTGGCATCGGCCGGAATGACCACCGCGCCGCACTGCTCGGCCAGCCGGTCGATCGTGCCCATGCGGATCGAAACGGGCGTATTGGTGAGCACGATCTGTGCCCCTTCCTCGTGTGCCCGTTCGGCCACTTTCCAGGCGATGGATTTGTCATTGAGCGCGCCGAAGATCAGGCCGCGCTTTCCTTTCAGAAGGTTGTATGCCATAGGATTTCAGAAATGATTGTCTAAAACATTAGAATGAGAGGCGGAACGCCGCCCGTCCGTCAGAAAAGCTCCTCCCGGAACGCGTACTCCTCCCGGAACTGTTCAAAACGCTCCGGCTCGGCCTTCAGCGCCGCGCTCTGCCGGGCAATGTCGAAATAGTCGCCGATCCGGCCGCACAAGGCATGCCAATCAATCGGCTGCCGTTCGACGGGCTGCACCTGCGCCGGATACCACGCCGTCAGCGGCCATCCGTAACGCCGGGCCACGGCACGCACCACCGCCGCCGTGGCATTGGCCTTGCCCTGCAGCGAATAACCGGCAATATGGGGCGTGGCAAACTGTGCCGCAGCCAGCAGGTTCCGATCGATGGCGGGTTCGTGGGCCCACGTATCGACCCCCGCCCGGCAACGTCCGGCCGCCAGCGCGGCGAGCCAGACTTCCTCGTCCACCACGCCGCCGCGCGAAGCGTTCAGCACCAGCGCACCGGGCTTCAGCGCGCGGAAAAAATCCGCGCCGCCCAACCCGCAGGTAGCAAACGTTCCCTGCTGCGTAAAGGGCACATGAAAGGTCACCAGATCCGATTCGGCCGCCAACTGCGCCAGCGGCACGTAGCCCTGTGCCACTCCCAGCCGTTCCGCCTGCTCGCGGGGCGGATCGGAGCACAGCACCCGGAAGCCCCACGCCTGCGCATAGCGAGCCACCAGCGAACCGACATGGCCCACTCCCACGACCCCCACCGTCACGGATGCGGGATCGCTCGCCCCGAAGGAGGCCGCCAGCACGGCGGCCACCCATTGCAGCACCCCGGCGGCATTGCACCCCGGTGCGGAGACCACCTCCACCCCGTGACGGGCACACCACGCCAGATCGATGTGATCGGTGCCGATCGTCGCCGTAGCAACCAGCCGCACCGGTGATCCGGCCAGCAGTCCGGCGTCGCATCGGGTTCGCGTGCGCACCAGCAACACCTCCGCATCCGCCACGTCGGCGGCCGCAATGGCCCGCCCCGGCCGGTAAACGACCTCGGCATAGGGTTCGAGTACCCCCTTGAGATAGGGGATCTTGTCATCGGCAACGATTTTCATGATATACTCTCCGAACTGCGGCCGTACATGCCGACCGCGTCACAAAACAAATTCGATTTCACGAAAGAGAAAGCCACGCACCCGACCGTCGATCTCCACCTGCAGGGTGCCGTCGGAGGCCACCCCGCGGATCGTACCGACCACCTCGCCCTCGCCCGGCACGAAGAAGCGCCCCGGCCGCCCCAGCCGGTAGATGACCGCCCGGTAATCCTGCTCCGTATACGCCGCCCCGTCGGGTTCCGTCAGCCGGTCGTACCGCGCGCCGAAGCAGCGGTAGAAGGTGTCGAACACCTCCCGCACGGCGTAGGTCTGCCCCGTGAGCGTCCGCATCGAGCAGGGATTCGGCACCCACTCCGGGAATTCGGTCTGATTGACATTGATGCCGATCCCCAGCAGCGAACGGGCCAGTACCCCCTTTTCGAGCGTGTGCTCGATCAGCATGCCGCAGACTTTCCGGTCGCCGACATAGACATCGTTCGTCCACTTGATCTGCGCCGCGATGCCGTAGTGCGCGAGCGTATCGACCACGGCCAGTGCCGCAATCTCCGACAGCAGGAACTGCCGCGCCACGGGCAGAAAAGTCGGCTCGACAACCAGCGTAAAGGTGAGGTTCTCGCCGGGAGCCGTCACCCAGCGGTGGCCCCGCTGTCCGCGGCCGGCCGTCTGGCTGACGGCAATCACCGCATCGCCGTGACGGTAGCGCGACCGGTCGGCCGCCTCGGTGTTGGTCGAGCCGCACTCGTCCAGTACGCGGATGGTTCCGTTCAACATGCTCCTAACGGTGTTTTTTGAATGGATTGTCGTTGAAGCGCAGGAACGTGTAGCTGATGGCAATCGTTCCCCGCATGTGCAGCATCCGGTACTCCAGGTAGTTGCTTCCCGGCCGGAAGATATCCTTGAAGCCCATCGAAAAGCGGGCCGTCATCTTGAGGCGCGGCACGATCTGCCACTCGTAGCCCAGCAGCATGCCCACGTCCCAACAGTCGAGATAGTCGTTGAAGACCGGCATGGCGTCGGGCGGAATCGGGCTGTCGGGCGTCACCATGATGTAGGAGCCGTCCGAACTGGTCACCAGGCCCTTGAGCGGTTTGGTGTCGAAGTTGCTCTTCAGGATGTAGCTGTAATAGGCACCCAGATAGACCCGGCTGCGGCCGCCGTTGAAGCCGTAGCCGACATAGACGGGAATCTCCAGCATCGAGAAGTCCATCACCACATTGGCCGTTCCGCGGAACCGGGTGATCATGTCCTCGCCGTCGGGATTGGGGAGCCGGAACTGCTGTCCCGACACCCACGCCTCGGCATCGATGCCCACCTGCTTGTAGGTCAGCTCGGCCGACAGGGAGAACCGTTTCGGCAGAAAGGCTGTGAACGAGAGGCCGAGCGACGGGTTGAGTTTCGGCACGGCGCTCATCTTCATCGCGTCGGCACGCAGGTTGGCCGGCGGCCACGGCACCGCACCGCCGAGGTCAATGCCGGCATGCACGCCGAAGGCGTAGCGCCCGCCCCGCTGACGCAGGGCACGCTGCAGCCAGCTGTCGGTCCGTTTGACCTGCGTCCTCAGTCCGATCGTGTCGCGTCCCTCGCGGGGCCACGACAGGGTCCCCACGGCCACGGAATCGTACGAAGGCCGGGGCAACGGCGTCACCTCGCCTGCCAGGCCGGAAGTCGGCCGGAGCCCGGCGCCAACGGCCAGACTCGACGGTTCCTGGGCCACCACCGTCCACCAGGTGCCGACGATCACCGCGACCGCCAGCACGACAGCACGTTTATTCTTCATAAACCAGTCTCATGTTATCGAGTTTCATCGTCGAACCGGCCGTCCCCTTGAAGGCGTCGCCCTGCGAGGAGGAGGAGCAGATGATCGACAGATGGGTATAGTCCGGATAGGCTCCCGCATATTCGAGCGGCACGAAAATCGTCGTCCACTGGCTGTCGGGCACCACCTGGGTTGCCGTATCACCGTTGTCGAGCGTACCCGACTGCGTGGCCACCACGGCCCGGCCGTGCGCCACCATGTCGGCGTTGTTCTTCGGATGCCAGGTACCGTCGGGTTTGCGCCCGTGGTACTCGAACTCCTGCGAAGCGTCCCGCTGACGGACCAGTTCGATCGTCAGGGCACCGCCGTCGCTGGCGGCTCCGTTGCCCGGATGGTACCATACGTCCACCTCCATGCCGCGGATCGGACGGCTGGACGAGAAGGGGATGCCCTGCCAGGTCATCACCGTCGGGTCGTTCATGTTGCCCAGCGGATCCGAGGCGTCGAACCAGCCCAGGAAGAGCGAACCGGCCGCCAGACGCCCGATCAGCGTACTGGTCGTCTTGAGCTGCACGGCCTTGCCCTGACCGGGAGCGCCCTCCGTTTCGGTCATGCCCGTCACCTTCACCGGCGAGGTCATGTTGGCCGACGCCCAGTAGGGATTGCCCCGCACACCCGCCGGCAGCAGGGTCGTCGAGTTGGCCCACTGCTCGAAGGTGTAGTCCTGCAGCTGGGGCAGGTAGGTCACGCGGATCGTCCACTGCCGCTGGTCGCCGTTCTGGGCCGTCACCACGAAGGTCTGATCCTCCAGCCCGTTGAAGGTCAGCGTACCCGCTCCGTACACGTCGGTAATCGAGCTGGTCGCCTTATAGGAAAGTCCCATCCGGAAATTCATCGTCACGGGGAAGCTGCCCACCTTGGTGAAATTCAGGTTGATGGCCGCCCCTTCGGTATCGATGCTCCCGACCTCGGCGCCGAATGCAGTGTCCGAGAAGGATTCGATCCGGAACGAGGTGACGTCCGTGCCGATCTCCTTCGAGGGCGGACGCAGGCGGAAGGTCCACGTGGCCCGGTTCGTGCCGCTCTCGGAGACGATCTCCACCGTATTGGTCGCCTCGGACGAGGCAAACACCAGCGGATCGCGGCCACCGTTCTGGGTCGTGATGCGGGCATAGTCGGAGAGCGTATAGTCCAGCGCCACCGAGATCGGATAGCCGCCTTCATCCTCGGCCACGTTGATCGTCACCGTCCGGTTGTCCCGGTCGATGGTCAACGGTTCGTCCTCGAGCTTCACGACATAGGGGCGCACCTCCCGCACGGCCACGTTCAACAGGTCGCACCCGTCGGCCGGCGTCGGTTCGCCGTTGGTCCAGTCGCGAATGACCACCTTCCATTCGTACACCGTGCCGTCCGCGGCCCGCACGCCGAATGTCTTGGGCGTCTTCCATGAATCGGCGCCCACCCAGTCGAAACCGGAGAGGTTGACCAGCGAGGCGCCGTTGCTGACCTGCATGTCCACGGTCAGGTTGAGCGACCAGGTACCGCCGAGCGTACCCGGCGTATGGACTTCAACGGCCCGCAGGTAAATGGCCCGGTTGACGGGATCGATCTCCACCGTCCGCTCCTCATCCATCACGATGGCGGGCACCGAGGGGCCGAACAGCGATTCGCTCACCTGCGAGGCGGTATATTCATAGGAAAATGAGAGTACGGAAGCTACGGGCGATTCGTAGGACTCCAGGGCCACGATCCAGTGGCGCGCCAGTTCCGTGGAGGTATCCAGCAGCCAGAAATCCTGCGTCTCCTCCAGCGATGCGAAGGTCATCGACTGAACATTGCCCACCAGCGCCACCGTCTCGGAAAGCGGGAAATTCAGCCGCACCGACAGCGGGAAGGGATCGCCCGAGAAGGCATTGACATAAATGTGCAGCGTATCGGTCAGCTGCCGGTCGGCGGTCCCGGCCGTGGGCAGGAGCTGCCCGCGGGCAGACAGGGACTCTACGGAGCGCGTCTGCCGCACAGCCGTCGTCTCCGTCGCCGGTGCGGATGCGGTGAAATCAAACTCCTCGACCAGGAACCCCGAGCTGTCCGGTTCGACCGAAAGCCCGTTCAGATCGGTAAACTGCAGCATCGCCTCGTCCACGCCGTCGCTGTTGCCGTTCACCACGGGAAGCACGGTCATGCCGAACGACCACACCTTCTGCGTGCCGTCGAGCGCGGTGACCGTCAGCGTGTGGCGCGTGGAGGCATCCTCGAACGTGTAGGAGGTTTCGCCGTTGCCCTCCAGGGTTGCTCCGTCGCTGAGGATGAAGACGGGCGTCACGCTGAACGGATAGACGGGGTTCACCACATTCAGCAGCGCCGTATTGGTGCCGTCCGAAGCGCCGCTCTGCACCGAGAGCAGATCGCCGACCACCGTTGTCTCCGGCCGTTCGGCAAACTGTACCATGGAGAGGATCTCGGCATCGCTGCTGGTGGCCTGATAGTCGATCTTCAGCGTATATTTGCGGGGCAGGCCACTGAGCGCCTGCACATAGAAGGTCGGCTCCTCGAACAGGTAGTTGCCCTGCTCGTCCAGCAGCGGTTCGTTGCCGCTCTCGCCGCCCCGCTTGAGGTCGATCTCCACCCAGTCGTTGAAGTCAATCCCCACCACACAGTCGATCGGGTTCTCAAACTTGGGTTCGCCCTTGATGTAGAGCGGAAAATTATGAATGCCGTGCAGCACCGGAATGACGATGTAGTTGCCGTCCATCTCGGCCTCGCCGATCTCGATCGGACCGCCGGTTCCCTTGTGGTCGGTGATCTCGAACGAAAAGACGGCATTGTAGTCGTTCAGCCCGTCGATGTTGCTGCAGGCATACCCGCAGAGGCACATCAAGGCCGCACACAGTATCTGCCAGTACTTCTTCATACGTCGTATTTTACAGTAAGTCAATCCACGGGAGGTCTCTCGCTCCGCCCCCGCCCGGCGGCTAAACCGGTACGTCGAAATCGCGCAGGGCGTCGTTCAGCGAGGTTTTCAGGTCGGTGCTCTCCTTGCGCTGGCCGATGATCAGCGCGCAGGGAACGCCGTACTCGCCGGCCGGGAAACGTTTGGGGCAGGTGCCGGGAATCACCACCGAACGCGGCGGCACATAACCACGGTAAACCCGGGGTTCCTCGCCCGACACATCCACGATCTTCGTCGAAGCGGTGATGACCGTTCCGGCCCCGATCACCGCCTCGCGGGCGATGCGCACCCCTTCGACGATGATGCAGCGCGAACCGATGAAACAGTTGTCCTCGACGATGACCGGCGCGGCCTGCACGGGCTCCAGCACGCCGCCGATGCCGACGCCGCCGCTCAGGTGCACATCCTTGCCGATCTGGGCGCACGAACCCACCGTCGCCCACGTATCGATCATCGTACCCTCATCGACATAGGCGCCGATATTGACATAGGAGGGCATCATCACCACGCCGCGTCCCAGAAAGGCACCGTAGCGCGCCACGGCCGGCGGCACCACGCGCACCCCCTGCTCGCGGTAGTTGCGCTTGAGGTTCATCTTGTCGTAATATTCCATCTCGCCGGCATTGGTCTGCCGCAGCTCGCGGGTCGGGAAATAGAGGATCACGGCCTTCTTGACCCAGTCGTTGACCATCCAGCCGCCCTCGCCATCGGGTTCGGCGGCACGCAGTTCGCCGCGGTCGAGCCGCTCGATCACTTCGTTGACGGCCGCCTGGGCCTCGAGGTTGCGCAGCTGCGTGTGGTCTTCCCACACCCGGTCTATGATGCTCCGGAGTTCCTCCCGGTCCTTTACAGTATCCATAGTTTGCTTCAATTTTGAGGTCGAAAGTTCGACATTATTCGGAGTAAATTTAAACATTTTTCCGATTATCCTCATTTCTCCCGAAAAGTAGCGGGATAGATGCCGAGAAGTTCCTAACTTTGTAAGAAGAGTTTTCCGGCTCTTCCGACCCCGTATTTTCTTGAACTAACAATAACATGATGAAAAGGATCCCGTACTATGCGGCGCTGGCCTGCGGCTGCCTGGCCGTCGTCGCATGTTCGTCCGAAAAAAAGACGAAGATCACGATGAAACCCTATCCGCAAACCGCCAAGGTGGACGTTACGGACAACTACCACGGCACCGTTGTCGCCGATCCCTACCGCTGGCTGGAGGATGACAACTCGCCCGAAACGGCCGCCTGGGTGGCTGCCGAAAACGAGGTGACGTTCGACTACCTCTCCCAGATCCCCTACCGCACCGCCATCGAGACCCGTCTGACCGAACTGTGGAACTACGAGAAGGTCAGCTCGCCCCGCCAGGTCGGCGACTACTACTTCGTCTTCCGGAACGACGGTCTGCAGAACCAGAGCGTCCTCTACATCCTGGACAGCCTCGAGGACGACGATCCGGAGGTGTTCCTCGACCCGAACGCCCTCTCCCCGGACGGCACGGTGGCCCTCAGTAGCATCGCCTTCTCCAAGGACGGCAAGTACATGGCCTACGGTCTGGCCCAGTCGGGTTCGGACTGGGTGACCGTCTACGTGAAGGAGATCCCGACGGGCCGCACCCTCAGCGACGAGGTGCACTGGCTGAAGTTCTCGGGTCCGAGCTGGGCAGCCGATTCGCAGGGCTTCTACTACCAGGGCTACGAGAAACCGACGGCCGGCGCCGAGCTCTCCGGCAAAAACCAGTTCCAGAAGGTCTACTACCACCGGATCGGCACGCCCCAGTCGGAGGACAAGGTGATCTATGCCGACCCCGAGCATCCGCTGCGCTACAACAACGGCAGCGATGACGGCGAAATGGGCAAATGGCTCTTCGTGGAGATTTCGGCCGGCACGAGCGGCAAGGAGCTGCGCTTCAAGAAGGCCGACTCGCGCGAACCGTTCCGCATCCTGCGCGAGGGCTTCTCGAACGAATACATGATCGCCAAGGTGATCGGCGACTACGCCTACATCTATACCAACGAGGATGCCCCCAACTACCGCCTCATCCGGGTCGACCTCAACAATCCGACCGACCCCGAGCAGGTGATTCTGCCCGAGCACCCGGACAACCTGCTGCAGAGCGTCCGCTTCGTGGGTGACCACCTGATCGCCATCTACATGCAGGATGCCGCCAGCCGCGTCTACCAGTACACCACGGAGGGCAAACCGGTTCGCGAAGTGGAACTGCCCGGCATCGGTACGGCAGGCGGCTTCAGCGGCGAGGACGACGCCACGGAGGTCTTCTACACCTTCTCGTCGTTCATTGCGCCCCCGTCGGTTTACCGCTACGATCTGGCCACCGGCACCTCGACCCTCTACGCCCGTCCGGAAGTAGCCTTCGACCCGGAGGAGTACATGACCGAGCAGATCTTCTTCACCAGCAAGGACGGCACGCAGGTTCCGATGTTCGTCTCCTACCGCAAGGGGCTGAAGATGAACGGCAAGAATCCGACCTACGTGTACGGCTACGGCGGCTTCAACGCCCCGCTGACCCCCGGCTTCAACCCGAACAACATCGCCATCATGGAACAGGGCGGCATCTACGTATCGGTGAACCTGCGCGGCGGCAACGAATACGGCGAGAAGTGGCACCGCGCCGGCATGCTCGACAAGAAACAGAACGTCTTCGATGACTTCATCGCCGCGTGCGAATACCTGATCGACCACAAATACACCAGCCGCGACAAACTGGCCATCGCCGGCGGTTCAAACGGCGGTCTGCTCGTGGGCGCCTGCATGACGCAGCGTCCCGACCTGTTCGCCGTCGCCTTCCCGCAGGTGGGCGTGCTCGACATGCTCCGCTACCACCTCTTCACGGTAGGCTGGGGCTGGGCCGTCGAATACGGCTCGAGCGACGACCCCGAACAGTTTGCCTACATCTACAAATACTCGCCGCTACACAACATCAAGGCAGGCACCTGCTATCCCGCCACGATGATTACGACCGGCGACCACGACGACCGCGTCGTACCGGCCCACTCGTTCAAGTTCGCCGCGACGCTGCAGGAGGCCCAGGGATGCGACAGACCCGTCCTGATCCGCATCGAATCCAATGCGGGCCACGGCGCCGGCAAGCCCACCAGCAAGCGCATCGCCGAGGCGGCCGACATGCAGTCGTTCTTCTTCTGGAACACGGACTCCGACTACCGCACCATCGAGTAGCCGCTCCGCGCGCCAACTACCGCACACAGGGCTAAGTCTCCCGCACGGGGAGGCTTAGCCTTTTCCACGAATCCGCAGCAAACAGATACCTACAACCAACTCATCATGAAAGTCTATAAATTCGGTGGAGCCTCGGTACGCACGGCCGACGGCGTGCGCAACCTCGCCTCCATCGCCGCCGCCGAAAGCGACCGGCTCTTCATCATCGTCTCGGCCATGGGCAAGACGACCAACGCCCTGGAACGGCTGCTCGACGACTTCTACGAAGGACGCACCGGCGAAGCGCTCCTCAAGCTCCAGCAGGTGGTGGACTACCACAACGCCATCATCGCCGACCTCTGGCCCGACGGCTACATGCCCGAACGCGTAGGACGCTTCTACATGGAGCTCGAGGAGGTGATCGCCACCTCCAATCCCGCCATGCGCGAATACGAGGTGTGGTACGACCGCATCGTCAGCTTCGGCGAACTGCTCTCCACCTCGATCGTCTCGGACTACCTGGCCACGGCCGGCGTGGCGAACACCTGGGTGGACATGCGCGAATGCTTCGTCACCAATGCCCGCCACAAGGATGCCAACGTCGATCTGGAGCGGTCGGCCGAGCGGCTCGGCACGCTCATCCACGCCACCGACGCCCGCGTCTATGTCGGACAGGGCTTCATCGGCGCCACCGAGGACGGTGCGCCGACCACCATCGGCCGCGAAGGTTCGGACTACTCCGCCGCCGCGGTCGGCTACATCCTGGACGCCGAAAGCGTGACGATCTGGAAGGACGTCAAGGGCATTCTGAACGGCGACCCCAAGCTCTTCAAGGATGTCAGCCACATCCCCGAGATGAACTACCTCGACGCCATCGAACTGGCCTACAGCGGCGCCCAGATCATTCACCCCAAGACGATCAAACCGCTCCAGAACCGCAACATTCCGCTCTACGTCCGCTGCTTCCTCGACCCCTCGCTGCCGGGCAGCGTCATCCGTGCGGGGGTCAAGAAGAACCGCGAGATCCCGATCCTGATCGTCAAACCGGCCCAGGTGCTGCTCACCATCCGCGCCAACGACCTCTCGTTCATTCTGGAAGAGCGGTTTGCCAGCATCTTCGCCCTGCTCAACGAGTACATGGTCAAGGTCAACCTGATCCAGAGTTCGGCCGTCAACCTCGACCTGTGCATCGACCGCACGCGCCATCTGGACGAACTGGTGGCCCGTCTCTCCGAGGAGGGCTACTTCACGAAATACAACACGGACATGGAGCTGCTCACCATCCGCAACTACACGCCCCAACAGACCGCCTCGTTCGGCTCCTCGCCGGAGGTCTATCTGATGCAGCGCACGCGCCGCACCCTGCAGGTGGTCCGCAAAAAGGAGGAATAAACCCATGGATACGCTTCGCAAACAATTTCTGCGCCACATTGCCCAGACCTCGCCCTCGCCCATGCTGGTGGAGGTGGAACGGGCCGAAGGCTCCTGCTTCTACACGCCGGAAGGGAAACGCTACTACGACCTGGTGGCCGGCGTATCGGTCAGCAATGCCGGCCACAACAACCCGGCCGTAACGACGGCCATCTGCCGCCAGGCACAGGCCTACACCCACGTCATGGTCTACGGCGAGATGGTGGAACGGCCCCAGGTGCGCTATGCCGCCCGGCTCGCCGAGTACCTGCCCGCCCCGCTCGATACGGTCTATTTCGTCAATTCGGGCGCCGAGGCGGTGGAAGGCGCCCTCAAACTGGCCAAGCGGCGCACCGGCCGCCGCCGGATGATCGCCTGCCACAACGCCTACCACGGCTCGACCCACGGCTCGATGAGCGTCATGGACGCCCCCGAATTCTCGGAAGCCTACGGTCCGCTGCTGCCCGGCGTGGAGTGGATTCGCTTCAACGCGCTGGATGACCTGACGCTCATCACGGAGGAAACGGCCTGCGTGCTGGTCGAACCCGTACAGGGCGAAGCGGGCGTACGCCTCCCTGCCCCCGGCTACCTCGAGGCACTGCGCCGCCGGTGCGACGAGACGGGTGCCCTGCTGATCTTCGACGAGATCCAGACCGGATTCGGCCGGACGGGCGCCATGTTCGCCATGCAGCGCTACGGCGTCACGCCCGACATCGTCTGCCTGGCCAAGGCGCTCGGCGGCGGCATGCCGCTCGGCGCCTTCGTCTCCTCGCAGGCCATCATGGAGTGTCTGTCGCACGACCCGGCTCTGGGCCATATCACCACCTTCGGCGGCCATCCGGTCTGCTGTGCGGCCGGTCTTGCCGCCATGGAGTACCTCATCGAGCACCGCTGCCTCGAGGAGGTCGAGCGCAAGGGAGCCCTCTTCGAACAACTGCTGGCCGCCCACCCCGCCGTCGGCGAAATCCGCCGCAGCGGTCTGCTGCTGGCCGTGGAGGTAGGCTCCTCCGACCGGCTCTACCGCATGATGGAGCTCTTCAAAGAGGAGGGCATCCTGAGCGACTGGTTCCTCTTCTGCGACACGGCCTTCCGCATCTCGCCTCCGCTGGTCATCACGGACGACGAGATCCGCGACGCCTGCCGCATCATCCGCCGCTGCCTCGACCGGCTGGGCTGATCCCCCGAACCCTGTTCCACAAAGGCCGTTTTCCCGCCGGTTGGCGCGGGAAACGGCCTTTGCTGTTGTTATTTCGGCGGGAAGACGTTACCTTTGCACCCGGCAAACCGACTGCCCCGCCATTACGACAAATCCAACAACTTCCCATATGAAGAGAACAACCCTGACTCGTCTCACGCTGTTGCTTGCCGCCGTCTGCTGTCTGGCGAGCGCTCCCCATGTCCATGCCCAGGAGACGCCGCGCAGCGTCTATTTCACGGGAGGCGTCGACCTTGTCAGCAGCTACCTCTGGCGCGGCTACCGCGAAGCAGGTGTCAGCATGCAACCCTCCATCGCGCTGAACGCTGGCGGATTCAAGCTCTCCGCCTGGGGATCGGCCGATCTGACGGGCATCTCCTACCGCGAGCTCGACCTCAAGGCCACCTACGTTCTGGGGCCGGTCACCTTCTCCGTCATCGACGTCTATTGCGTCAACCCCTCGCAGGAGGGCGACCACAACCACAACTACTTCTCCTACAACCGGCAGGGAGCTCCCCACCGTGTTGAGGCAGGCGTGGCGTGGTGCATCTCCAAGAAGGTGCCCCTGACCATCGCCTGGTACACCACGCTGGTCGGCGGCTCGGATTACGATGAAAACGGCAAACGCACCTGGGCTTCCTACGCCCAGCTCTCCTACCCCTTCTCGATCAAGGGCATCGATCTGGAGGCCGGTATCGGCATCGTACCCTGGGCCGCTCCGGCCATCTACCGCCTCGACCGCAACTTCTATGTCCAGGATGTCTTCCTCAATGCCGGCAAAAGCTGGCGCATCGAAAGTCTCGCCGGCCTGACCTTCTCCGTCTTCACGACGCTGAGCTGGAGTCCGGCCATGCAGGACGCCAACATCATGGGCGGTATCGCCGTCAAGATCTGACCCCCGTCCCCGTCACGCACAACGGCGGCCGAAAGGGCCGCCGTTTTTTTATCCGCCTCCGCCCCGAACCCGCTATCTTTGCATCACCCCTTTCCCCTGCACCATGAAAACGCCTGTCACCACATTCCGCTGTCCGCCGGAAGCGCTGGACCATCTGACCCGATGCGACCCGGCACTGGGCGCATACATCACCCGCTACGGGCCGCTGGAGCGGCCGCTGATTCCCGACCAGTTCGAGGCCATCGCCACCAACATCGTCTCCCAGCAGATCTCCGGCAAGGCTGCCGAAACCGTCCTTGCCCGACTCCGCGGGCAGCTCGGCCAACTGACCCCGGAGCGGCTGCTGGCCGGCACGGACGACACGCTGCGCGGTTGCGGCCTCTCCACTCGCAAGGTCGCCTACCTGCGGGCCGCAGCCGAAGCGATGACCGACGGCCGCCTCCGTGCCGAAGAGCTGGCAGGACTTCCCGACGAGGAAGCCATCCGCCGGCTCGATGCACTGCCCGGCATTGGCCGCTGGACAGCCGAGATGCTGCTGATCTTCTCGTTCGGCCGTCCGGACATTCTCAGTTTCGACGACCTGGGCATCCGCCGCGGGCTGACGCGGCTGCACGGCATCGACCGTTTCCCGCCCGACGTCCGCGCCCGCTACCGGGCGCTCTACTCTCCCTACGGGACCACCGCCTCGTTCTACCTGTGGCGGATTGCCTCGGAGCGGTACCCCCGTTGCAACCCGGACACAAAAAAAGAGGAGCGTTTTCCAACGCTCCTCTTTTGTCATGCCTCAAGGGAATCCCCTATTCGGCGCACTCGGTGGCAGCAGCCTGCTCCTCGGGCAGCATGATCACCTCGATGATGTTGCCGTCAGCCAGGATCTTGGCAGCCAGCTTCTGGAAGTAAGCGGCATCGAAGCTGTTCACGATATCCATGTAGTTGGAGTCGAGATCGTAGCCGTAGAGGTGGTAGTACATCAGGATGTTGCGCCAGTAACCGTTCTGTTTGAGCTGATCCGGATACTGTTTGGTGAAGTACTCCTTGATCTTGACCATGTCGTCCTCGCGAACATCACCGGCAGCCATCTTCTCGATTTCGTTGATGATGTCCTGCTTCAGTTCGTCCACCATGGCGGGTTCGGTATCGAACAGCGTCAGGTACAGGTAAGCGTCTACCGGCAGGAAGGCCGTCTGACCGAAGGCCGAAACACCGTACGTACCGCCCTTCTCCTCACGCATCGTCTCCGTGTAGCGGATCGTCAGCAGCTGTGCGAAGAAGTCCATGGCCAGTCTGTTCTCCAGCGAATAGGGCATCTCACCGTTCAGGATGGTTACCACGCTGGCCTTCGGCATCTCCATCGGCATCGTGAAGCGGTTCTCCACGCGACCCTGGGCATAGCGTACGCCGTCGTCTACCATCGTGAACGCCTTCTTGGTCTTGGGCAGAGAACCGATATATTTCTCCACCATCGGCTTGAGGGTCTCCAGATCCACGTTACCAACGATCAGATAGGTGAAGTCGTCGGGGTTGGAGTAGAGCTCCTCATATACCTTCTGGATCTTCTCGAAGCTGATGTTGCCGAGCTGGTCGAAGGTCAGCACCTCGCGACGCGGGTTGTTGCCGTACATCGTCTCGGTCATCACCTCCTGCAGTTTGAACTGCGGATCGCTGGCCACGTTACCGTAGGCGGTTGCCAACTGATTCATCATCACGTCGTAGTCAGCCTCGTCGAAGCGCGGAGCCGTGAAAGAGAGGTAGAGCAGCTGGAACATGGTCTCCAGATCCTTCGGCGATGCCGAAGCCGAGAAACCGTTGGTATAGGTATTGATGAAAGGCGTGATGCCTACCATCTTGCCCGTCAGCTGTTTGCGCAGATCGCTGGCATTGAACTTGCCCAGACCGGCCATATTCACATAGGTCGACAGCACCTGAGCCGTCATCAGATCCTCGGTTGCCAGTACGGACTGACCACCCTTACCGATTACCTGCATGAGTACCTCGTCAGCCTTGAAGTCGGTCGGTTTCACGATCACCGTGGCGCCGTTCTTCAGCGTCCAGACCGTAGCGCCAAACTGATCGGTTTCGGTCTTTACTACCTTGCTGCCTTTGAGCTTGGTCTTGGCCGGAATCAGCGGCTCGGCCACGAAGTCATCGGCCATGGGAGCGATCTCGGCATTCTGCACTTTCGTGATGATGTTCTCGAAATCGGCAGCGGTCGGGATCACGGCACCCTCTTTCGAAGGCAGCTCGGCGATTACCACCTGATTCTCGCGGGTCAGACGAGCACCCTGAACGAACTGGTTGAGCATATCCACATTGATAACACTCAACAGATAGTTGTAGAACTCATACTCGTCCTCGGCGCTCATCATCGGCTTGTTGAGCATGAAGTTGTAGATGTAGGTCCACATGTAGTCCTCGCTGCGGAGGTCGTTGCGACCGTCGTAAGCCATCTGCACCTGACGGGCGATCAGCGTCTTGGCGCGGTCGAACTCGGACTGCGTGAAGCCGTAGCGGGCCATCTTCTCATACTCGGTGTACATCGCCTCGAATGCGGGCAGCACCTCGCCTTCACGGGCCGATACCTGCATCATGACGATATCCATCGGACGGATGTTGTAACCGCTGTACAGGCTGCCCGACACGAACGGTGCATTGGGCTGCTGAGCGATGTCGCTGAGACGCTCGTTGGCGATAACCATCATGAACTGGTCGAGCAGCTCCATGAGAGCGACATCCGGCGTCTTGTTGAACTCAACCGGCACCGGTTCGCGTTTCACGTAGAGGGTCACGTTCGTACCGGTCAGCTCCGGATCGGTCAGCACACCGACGATCGGCTCCTCGTTGTGAACCGGCACCTCGATCTCAGCCTTCGGCTCGGGATTCTCCACGGCCGGGATGGTCGACATCAGTTTGATCACCTTCTGCTCCATCTCGTCCACGTCGAAGTCACCGACGATCAGGATGGCCTGCATGTCGGTGCGGTACCAACGGTGGTAGAACGAACGCAGTGCATCGTGGGGGAAGGTTTTCAGACCCTCCTCGTGGCCGATCACGTTGCGGGTAGCGTAACGCGAGTCGCCGTAGAGGTAGGGACCGGTCTGCTCGTGGATACGCCAGTCGGCCGTGTTGCGGGTACGCATCTCGTTCAGAATCACACCGCGCTCCGAGTCGATCTCGTCGCCGTCGAGGGTGATGTAGTAAGCCCAGTCGTGGAGCACGAGCAGGGCGGAATCAACCACGCCCTCGCGCACCGGCACGTTGGACATGTTGTAGCAGGTCATCTCCTGGGCCGTGAAGGCGTTCAGGTTGGCACCGAATTTCACGCCGACACTCTCCAGGTAGCTGATCATGTTCTTTCCGGGGAAGTTCTCCGTACCGTTGAAAGCCATGTGCTCGAGGAAGTGAGCCAGGCCCTGCTGCGAATCCTCTTCCTGCAGGGCACCCACATTGTCGAAGATCCAGAACTCGGCCTGTCCGGCAGGTTTGTCGTTGTGCCGGATGTAGTAGGTCATCCCGTTGTCAAGCACGCCCTTGCGTACCGCGGGATCATCGGGAAGCTCCTGCATTCCCTGTGCGAACAGCCCCGTAACCGATACGAGGGTCGCCGCTACCGCTAAAAAGAACTTTCTAATCATACGATTGATTTAAAAAAGTGGTTTGTAAAACAATTTATTGCTATCTCTTCGGGCCGCGGAGCAAGCGTCACGTCCGCGCCCGTTCCTCCTCTGCATCGTCGGGACGATACTCGATGATATCCCCCGGCTGGCAATCCAACACGCGGCAGATGGCGTCGAGCGTCGAGAAACGGATCGCCTTGGCCTTGCCCGTCTTGAGGATGGACATGTTCGCCTGGGTGATGTTGACCCGCTCGGAAAGTTCGCCGAGCGACATCTTCCGCTTCGCCATCATGACATCTATGTTGATGATAATTGCCATTTTCCGTTACGTCTATCAGATGGTCAGTTTCTGTTCCTCGGTCAGCGTCGCGTTGATGGAGAAGATCTCCGCGATCACGAAGATAACCACCCCCATCAGCAGTTCCGAGAAGTTGAACGGGAACGACGTATTGACCACATAGGCCGTACCCTCCAGATAAGGGGCCACCATGCGCGCCTCCAGCCACAGCGTCAGCGAGAAGAGCAGCGAAGCCAGGATCAGCAACAGGCCGATGACCCGCGTCAGCGCAATGTTGGTCCGGCTGAAGCCGCTGTCGTTGCGGATGCTTCGCCGCAGGGCGCCGATGACGATGAAGAGGATGACGAAGACCGCCGCATAGATCAGCACCGACAGAATGCCGCACAGCATGCGCAGGTTGTCGAGCGTCCGGCCGGCGAACGGCTCCTGTCCGGACACGGAAACCTTGAAGTCCAGCGACGCCGGACGGGCGTAGACCGTCGTTGAGCCCGCCGTCGTATCGCGGCGCACCGGCACGTCGAAACCGACCGCACTGGTCGCCATGCCCACGTCGTACATCACCCAGGTGCTTCGGTCGGAGCGCTGCTGTTCGGCATACATCCGGCGTCCGTCGTTGAGCCCCGTATGGAAGGCGTCCCCACCCAATCCGAGCGAACGGACCACCCCGATGGCTATCACGACAAAGAAAACCACATACAGAGCGGTGATACGTCGCAAGATGACTTTTCTGGAATTCATACGCCGATCCTCCCTTATTCCTTTCGCAAATATAACGCTGTTTTCGGGAAAAACAATATACTTTTATTGTTTTTCGATATTTTTTTATTCTTATTCCGCATTCCTGCTGCCGCACCGCCTGTCCGGAGAGTTGGAAAATCCCGCCATTCTCCGTACCTTGGATGTGCCGCAGCGCGGCCGGAATGCCCCACAGGCACTTCCTACCAAGGAACAAGATAACGATATTTCACGATTCATGGATACAAAACGCACCTATAATTACCGCATCGAGCCTCGTGACGTCGATTTCATGCGCCGCGCCACCCTCATGGCGCTGGTCGACTACCTGCTCCACACGGCCGGCGAGGATGCCGACCGCAACGGATTCGGCGTGCGCGACCTGAACCTCAACAACGCCTCCTGGGTGCTGACCCGGCTGGCCGTCGAGATCGACCGCATGCCGGACGAGTACGAACCCGTCCGCGTCACAACCTGGGTGAGCAACATCACCCGCGCCATGACCACCCGCAACTTCGACATCCTCGACGAACGGGGCGAACGGATTGCCGGCGCGGTCTCCAACTGGGCGATGATCGACCTCTCCACCCGCCGGCTGCTCGACCTGCACCAGCTGGCCGCCTACGACACCATGACGCAGGACTTTCCGCTGCCGGCGGCCCTGCCGCGCCGTCTAGCCACGCCGCATCCCACCGAACAGTTCACCCACACGGTCGCCTACAGCGACCTGGACTTCAACGGCCACGCCAACAGCGTGAAATACCTCCAGTGGGTGATCGACACCCTGCCGCTCGAATGGCTCCGGAGCCGCCGCTTCGCCCGCGTGGAGATCAACTACCTGCAGGAAACCCGCCACGGCGACGTCCTGGCCCTGCTGGCCGAGCGGTCGGCCGACGACTGCCTCTACGAGATCCGCAACGCCCGCGACGAGGCTGCCTGCCGCATTGCCTGCCACATGGTCTGACCGCACCCCGGAACGGTCCCGACGCGACGCCTGCCGGACACGACGCGCCGCAGCCCCGACTCCCGGCACAAAAAAAGAGGGACGGAATCCGATGATTCCGTCCCTCCCGTTTTCTACGGGAACGAACCGTTATTTGTTGTAACGCTCCTTGTAGCGCTCGATCTGCTTTTTGAGGGCGTCGATGGCGGTATCAATCGCCTCCTCAAACGTCTTGCAACGGCTCTCGGCAATCAGATCGTCACCGGGCGCATCGATGCGGATCGTGGCTATCTTGTTTCCCTTGTCGTTATCTTTGTCGAGCTTCAAAATGATCTCCGCACCCGTTGCGCGCTCGATGAAACGGTCGAGTTTGGCCATTTTGGCTTCAGCAAATTCGATGAGCTTCTGGTCGGCGTCGAATTTTACGGACTGGATCTTGACGTTCATAGTAGTTCCTCCTTTTGGTTTTAGGGACACGCCGCAGCGTGTCGTCGTGCATATTGTTTCGGGCGGGCCTTTCCCGCCCCTTCTTTTCCTTCCCGGTACGGCCGGAACCCCGTCAATGCTCGCGGGCATGCGGATGGGCCGTGTCGTACACCTCTTTCAGTTGGGCGATGCTGTTGTGCGTATAGACCTGCGTCGCGCTCAGGGAAGCATGCCCCAGCAGTTCCTGAATCTCTCTCAAATCGGCGCCGCTGTTCATCATGTGGGTGGCGAACGTATGCCGCAACACGTGCGGACTGCGCTTGCCCGGAATGCCGAAGAGAGCGAGCTGCCGCCGGATGGCCCGATAGACCTCGCTGCGAGAGATTCGGTTTCCTTTCTTTGTTAAAAATAATGCTTTTTCTCCGGACAAACAAATATTCTCGGCCCTAATTGCGGACAAATACGCCTGAATCCGCTCCCGCAGTTCGGGCACAATCGGCACGATCCGCTCCTTGTCGCCCTTGCCCCGGACATGCAACTCCCTGAATCCTTTCTCGAAATCGGTCCGGTCGATGGCAATCAGCTCGGCCAGACGCAGCCCCGTCGCATACAGAAACAGCACCATCAGCGCATCGCGGCGGCGGCAGAAATCCTCCCCCTCGTCCATCTCCGCGGCCAGTTCGTTCACCAGCCGGCTCATCCGGCTCTCGGGGATGAAGGCGGGCAGCGTCATCGGCTTTTTCAGCGCGGAGACCTTCCGGAACGGATCGGCGACCACCGCCTCCTCGCGCAACAGGTATTTATAAAAGGAGCCCCAGGCGGAGAGCATGCGGTTGATGCTGGTCGGTTTCAGCCCCTCCTCCGAGAGGGAAATCACCCAGGCCCGCACCTCGTCAGCCGTCAGTCGGGCCGGATCGAAGGTCTCCTCCGTCACGCCCAGATAGGCCAGCAGCCGGTCGATGTCGCGCCGGTAGCTCGCCACCGTGTTGGGCGAATAGCGCCGCGTCGTCTCGATGTACCGGATGAAACTGCCGACGGGATCCTGCATGGCTGTCATAAACCAGATCAAAGAAAGGGAATCAGCGTCCGGAAGCCGGACGGATGCGCCGCATGCGCAGGGCGATGACCCCCCAGAAGGCCTCGCCGAAAATGCCGCTGCTCATCTTCGAGACACCCGCCGTGCGATCCATGAAGATGATCGACACCTCCCGGATGCGGAATCCGAGACGCCAAGCGGTATATTTCATCTCGATCTGGAAGCCGTAGCCCTTCATCCGCACCGCGTCCAGGTCGATGGTCTGCAGCACGCGGCGGGAGTAGCAGACAAATCCCGCCGTCGCGTCACGCACGGGCATGCGGGTGATGAGACGGACGTAGATGGAGGCGCAGTAGGACATCAGCAGGCGCGACATGGGCCAGTTGACCACATTGACCCCCTGCACGTACCGCGAACCGACCACCACGTCGGCCCCCTCCTCCGCCGCACGGAAGAGCCGCACCAGATCGTCGGGATTGTGCGAGAAGTCGCAGTCCATCTCGAACACATAGTTGTAGCCGTGGTCGAGCGCCCAGCGGAATCCGGTCAGGTAGGCGGTTCCCAGCCCCAGTTTGCCGCTCCGTTCGATCAGGAAGAGGCGGTCGGGCCACGCCGCCTGGTGCTGCCGCACGATGTCGGCCGTACCGTCGGGCGAGGCATCGTCGATGACCAGCAGGTCGAACGGCTCGGGCAGCGAGAAGACCTTGGCGATCATCGCCGCAATATTCTCCCGCTCGCGATAGGTGGGAATGATAACAAGTTTGCGCATAGGGGTAAAACCTTGTTCCGATCAGTCAACAAATGTATCAAAAAAACGGTGATTTCCCATCGCGGCGTATATTTCTGCCCCCGGGATCCGCACCCTCCGGCGGGATTCGGCCGAAAATGCCTACCTTTGTTTCTTCGGCCGCCTCTCATTTTCGCGCGGCCGCGACACGCACATGAACTTTCACCTGGAACACACCGCCCGGAGCAGCCACGCCCGGGCAGGCCTGCTGACAACCGACCACGGCCCGATCGAAACGCCCGTCTTCATGCCGGTCGGCACGGCGGCCAGCGTCAAGGGCATCTTCCACCGCGACCTGAAGGAGGTCGGCGCACGGATCATTCTGGCCAATACCTACCACCTCTACCTGCGGCCGGGCATGGAGATCATCGAAAAGGCTGGCGGTGTCCACCGCTTCAGCACCTGGGACCGTCCGATGCTCACCGACAGCGGCGGCTTCCAGGTCTTCTCGCTGGCCCAGTGCCGCAAGCTCACCGAGGAGGGCTGCCGCTTCAGCTCCCACATCGACGGCTCGAAACACCTCTTCAACCCCGAGAAGGTCGTGGACATCCAGCGGACCATCGGCGCCGACATCATGATGGCGTTCGACGAGTGTCCTCCCGGCGACTCGCCCCGCGACTATGCCGCCAAATCGCTGCGGCTGACCCACCGCTGGCTGGAGCGCTGCTTCGAACAGTACGCCCGGACCCAGCCCAAGTACGGCCACTACCAGGCCCTCTTCCCCATCGTACAGGGGTGTACCTACCCCGACCTGCGCAGCGAATCGGCCCGCTTCGTCCAGCAGTTCGGCGCCGACGGCTACGCGATCGGCGGTCTGGCCGTAGGCGAACCCGCCCCCGTCATGTACGAGATGATCGAGGTGGTCAACGCCATCCTGCCGCAGGACAAGCCCCGCTACCTGATGGGGGTCGGCACACCCGTGAACATTCTGGAGGCGATCGACCGCGGCGTGGACATGTTCGACTGCGTGATGCCCACGCGCAACGGGCGCAACGGCATGCTCTTCACCAGCGAAGGCATCATCAACATCCGCAACCAGAAGTGGCGCGACGACTTCTCGCCGATCGACCCGATGGGCCACTGTTTCGCCGACACGCTCTACTCCAAGGCCTACCTGCGCCACCTGGCCGTCTCGGGCGAAATGCTGGCCGCCCAGATCGCCTCGCTGCACAACATCGCTTTCTACATGTGGCTGGTGGACGAGGCGCGCCGCCGCATCCTCGACGACACCTTCCCGGAGTGGAAACGCGAAATGGTTGGAAAATTGATGCAGAGATTGTAACTTCGTCCGGACAGGCAGTAGACAAGAGACATGGCAGGCCGACACAACATAAAATTCCCCGGATTCAAGATCCTTGACCGCTACATCCTGCGGAAATTTCTGGGGACCTACTTCTTCGCCATCGCGCTCATCATCATCATCGTCGTCGTCTTCGACGCGGTGGAGAAGATGGACGACTTCATCACCAACAAGGCCACCCTGCAGGTCGTGGCCCTGGACTACTACCTCAACTTCATCCCCTACTTCATCAACCAGTTCAGCGGCCTGTTCACCTTCATCGCGGTCATCTTCTTCACCTCGAAGATGGCCTACCAGACGGAGATCATCGCCATCCTCTCCAGCGGCGTGAGCTTCCGGCGCATCCTGTGGCCCTACTTCCTGGGCGCCATGTTCATCACGGCCGTCTCGCTGTCGCTGAACCTGTGGGTGATCCCCGGCGCCAACGCCCGCCGCGTGGAATTCGAGCGCCAGTACCTCAACAAGAACAAGAACCTCGACCTGCGCTACGACCGCCACATCTACCGCCAGATCTATCCGGGCACCTTCGCCTACATCCGCGGCTACAACGGCCGCACGGAAAAGGCCACCTACCTGGCCATCGAGCAGTACGACGGCAGCCGCATGGTCGCCTCGCTCGAAGCCTCGGACGCCACCTTCATCCCCGAGACGAAACGCTGGACGGCCGACCGCTACATGACCCGCACCTTCGACGAAAACAACCTCGAACACCTCGAAAAGCACGAACGGCTGGATACGATGATCAACCTCGACGTGCTCGAGCTGGGCAAGCTGGAGGATATCATCCAGACCATGAGTTTCGGCCAGCTCAACCGCTTCATCGTCGACCAGAAGGCCAAGGGATCCGACATGGTGTCGATGTTCGAGGTGGAACGCCAGAACCGCTTCGCCTACCCGATGGCCACCTTCGTGCTGACGGTCATCGGCCTGTCGCTCTCCTCGCGCAAGGTGCGCGGCGGCACGGGCCTGCACATCGGTGTCGGCATCGCACTCTGCTTCTCCTACATCCTGATCTGCAAGTTCGCGGCCGAGTTCGCCAAGAGCAGCACCTTCTTCTCCCCGATCCTGCTGGTGTGGATGCCGAACATCATCTATGCCTTCGTCGCGGTCTATCTCTACAAGAAAGCACCCAAGTAACGGATGCCTCCCGCAGAACGCGCCGACTGCATTTTTTGTCCGACGAGAGAAGAACCTCACGCAAAAATCATTACATTTGTGAACTTTAGTGACAGAAAAGCCACTCGAGGAAAGACCACTAATATTATTCTAAACAAACCATAGTTATGGATATTACGACAGCCAAACTTTCGGGCAAAACCCGTGAGGAACACGACCTGATTGGTTACATGCAGGTTCCGGAAGAGTACTATTTCGGCGTACAGACCATGCGCGCGATTGACAACTTCCACATCAGCCGCGTAAAACTGTGCTTCTTCCCGGAATTCATCAAGGCACTGGCCGACGTCAAGGAAGCAGCCGCTCTGGCCAACCGCGACCTCGGTCTGCTCGACCCGACCATCGCCGATGCCATCGTCAAGGCATGCCGCATGGTACGCGACGGCAAATTCGACGATCAGTTCGTAGTAGACATGGTACAGGGCGGTGCCGGTACCTCCACCAACATGAACGCCAATGAGGTGATCGCCAACATCGCCCTCGAACTGATGGGCCACAAGAAAGGCGAGTACAAATACTGCCACCCGAACAACCACGTAAACCTCTCCCAGTCGACCAACGACGCCTACCCCACCGCAGCCCGCATCGCGCTGGCCCGCAGCATCAAGAAGATGGAGGAGTCGCTCAACCTGCTGATCGAGGCCTTCCGTGCCAAAGGCGCCGAGTTCGCCGATGTCATCAAGATGGGCCGCACCCAGCTGCAGGACGCCGTGCCGATGACCCTCGGCCAGGAGTTCGAGGCTTACGCCGCCAACCTCGCCGAAGAGACCCAGCGTCTGGAGGAGAACTACAAGCTCTTCTATGAGATGAACATGGGTGCTACGGCAATCGGTACGGGCATCAACGCCGATCCCGACTATCCGGCCATCTGCGAGAAATACCTCCGCGAGGTAACCGGCCTGCCGATGGTAGTGGCTACCAACATGATCGAGGCCACGAACGATACGGGTGCCTACGTAATGAACTCCTCGGCCCTGAAACGTCTGGCCATCAAACTGTCGAAGATCTGCAACGACCTGCGTCTGCTCTCGTCGGGTCCCCGCTGCGGTCTGAGCGAGATCAACCTGCCGCCGCGTCAGCCCGGTTCGTCGATCATGCCCGGCAAGGTGAACCCCGTGATCCCGGAGGTTGTCAACCAGGTTGCCTTCCGCGTAATCGGCAACGACACGACCGTCACGATGGCTGCCGAGGCCGGTCAGCTCGAGCTGAACGTTATGGAGCCGATCATCATGCACTGCATGTTCGAGAGCATCGAGATGCTGAGCAACGCCATGAACACGCTGCGTGAGAAATGCGTGACGGGCATCACCGCCAACCGCGAGGTTTGCCGCAACATGGTCTACAACAGCATCGGTCTGGTAACGGCCCTCAACCCCTACCTCGGCTACGAAACCTCGACGATGCTGGCCAAAGAGGCGCTGACGAGCGGTCGCGGCGTCTACGAGCTGGTTCTCGAGCACAAGCTGATGAGCAAAGAGGAACTCGACACCATCCTTCGTCCGGAGAACATGGTGAAACCCCGCAAGTTCCTCCGCAAATAAGTCCGTCGGGCCTGCCCGATGACATGCCAGGAGCCGCACGATTCCTCGTGCGGCTCTTTTTTGTCTGTGCCGCAAAAGCGTACGTTGCCGGCCATCACCCAGTCGTCACCCGGCCGTCACCCGGTCTTCGCCCGGCCCCCATCCTGCTGCGAAATGACTCCGCCTCACCCGGCGTCCCTCTCCCGTTCGGCCGCTGTTCCGTCGCCCGACATGCGCCGACCGCCCCCGCCCCGATAAAAACAGATCGGGACGACCCTTGCGGATCGTCCCGATACAGAACCTGTCAATCTCCTGTTGCTTATTTGAGCTTCGGACCGGCTGCTACCAGCGCCTTGCCCTCCTCATTGCCGGTAAACTTCTCGAAGTTCTTGATGAAGCGGCCGGCGAGGTCTTCGGCTTTCTTGTTCCACTCCTCGGCCGAAGCGTAGGTGTCGCGCGGATCGAGGATGGCCGGATCTACACCCGGCAGCTGGGTCGGAACCGTGAAGTCGAAGTAGGGGATCTGTTTGGTCGGAGCCTTGTCGATCGAACCGTCGAGGATGGCGTCGATGATGCCACGCGTGTCGCGGATCGAGATACGTTTGCCCGTACCGTTCCAGCCCGTGTTCACGAGGTAAGCCTTGGCACCCGATTTCTGCATGCGTTTTACGAGTTCCTCACCGTATTTGGTCGGGTGGAGCGACAGGAAGGCTGCACCGAAGCAGGCCGAGAAGGTCGGGGTCGGCTCGGTGATGCCGCGCTCGGTACCGGCCAGTTTGGCGGTGAAGCCCGAGAGGAAGTAGTATTTCGTCTGCTCCGGAGTCAGGATCGAAACGGGAGGCAGTACACCGAAGGCATCGGCCGAGAGGAAGATGACGCGCTCGGCAGCCGGGCCTTTCGACACCGGTTTCACGATGTTGTTGATGAAGTAGATCGGGTACGATACGCGGGTGTTCTCCGTTACGCTCTTGTCGGCGAAGTCGATGTGGCCCTTGTCGTCCACGGTTACGTTCTCCAGCAGGGCGTCGCGCTTGATGGCGTGCCAGATGTCCGGCTCGCTCTCCTTGTCGAGGTTGATGACCTTGGCGTAGCAGCCGCCCTCGAAGTTGAAGACGCCTTCGTCGTCCCAGCCGTGCTCGTCGTCACCGATGAGCAGACGTTTCGGGTCGGTCGAAAGGGTCGTCTTGCCGGTACCCGACAGACCGAAGAAGATGGCGGTGTTCTTGCCCTCCTTGTCGGTATTGGCCGAGCAGTGCATCGAAGCGATGCCCTTGAGCGGCAGCAGGTAGTTCATGTAGGAGAACATACCCTTCTTCATCTCACCACCGTACCAGGTGTTGATGATGACCTGCACCTTCTCGGTGAGGTTGAAGACAACGGCCGTCTCGGAGTTCAGACCGAGCTCCTTGTAGTTGGTCACCTTGGCCTTGGAAGCGTTCATCACCACGAAATCCGGCTCGCCGTAGTTGGCCAGCTCCTCCTCGGTGGGACGGATGAACATGTTCTTGACGAAGTGTGCCTGCCAGGCCACCTCCATGATGAAACGGATTTTCAGACGGGTATTGACGTTGGCGCCGCAGAACGTATCGACTACGAACAGACGTTTGTTCGACAGCTCGGCGGTAGCGATCTTCTTCAGTTCCTTCCAGGTTGCCTCGGAGACGGGTTTGTTGTCGTTCTTGTAGGCATCGCTGGTCCACCAGATGGTGTCGCGGGTCGTGTCGTCCATAACAAAGAACTTGTCTTTGGGCGAGCGGCCGGTATATTCGCCGGTCATCACGTTCACAGCACCGGTCTCCGTGAGTTTACCCTTCTCGTAACCGGTCAGGGCGGGATTCATCTCCTCCTCGAAGAGCTGCTCATACGAGGGATTGTAAACGATCTCAGTCGTGCCGGTAATGCCGTACTGGGTCAAATCGATCTTTTTTGCCATGATCTTTTCTGTTTATTGAATGTACCTTAAAACCTTCCTTTTCAACGGGATTCGTTCCGCCGTCCAACCTGGTCGGAGCATCCTTCGCTTCGCCGTCCGACGACCGGTCCGATCGACCGTCAATTATTGTTAGCAGGCTAACAACGCCGCAAAGATATACATTAATTCCGTTTTTGTATAGCATCCGGCGATCGTTTTTTTCGCCGCAGCCCCTGCGACAAGGGTCGGACCGATCGCAAAAAGAACGCGCCGCCGCGCCGTTTAGTATGACCGAAGCGGGGAAAGCCGGCTCCCCGGGGAACGGCTGCCGCAGGGCGACGACGTTTTGTGTCGTTTTTTTGCTAATTTCGCACGCTTTTTGCTGCACTTCGTACAGTACCGCAAACCCTGGCCGTCATGTCCGCCCTGTACATCCACATTCCCTTCTGCAAGACCCGCTGCAACTACTGCGACTTCTACAAGCAGACCCAGCTGATCGATCCCTCGCTCTACTTCAATGCCCTGGAGCGTGAGATGGAGTTCCGCCGCGATTTCTTTGCCCCCGGCGAACCGCTGCGCACGGTCTATTTCGGAGGAGGCACCCCATCGGTCTATCCCCCCTCGTTTCTGCAGAGCGTACTGGACAAGGCGGCCACGCTGTGGCCACTCGACGCCGTCACCGAAATCACGGCCGAGGCCAATCCCGACGATGTGAACGATGCGACGATTCGGGCCCTGAAGGCCACCGGCATCAACCGCATCAGCTTCGGCATCCAGTCCTTCATCGACCGCGACCTGCGCTTCATGGGGCGCCGCCACACGGCCGCCCAGGCCGTCGATGCGGTCCGCCGGGTGCAGGATGCCGGCATCGGCAACGTGTCGATCGACCTGATCTTCGGCATTCCGGGCATGACGCTGCGGGAGTGGGAACAGAACGTACTGCGCGCACTGCTGCTGAATGTCCAGCACATTTCGGTCTACTGCCTAACCATCGCCGAGGGGACCGTTTTCGGGCGGATGGCCGCCGAGGGACGGCTCACGCCCGCCACGGACGAAGCGTGCGAGGAGCAATACCTGCTCTGCCACCGGATCCTGACCGACGGCGGCTTCGAACATTACGAGATCTCCAACTACGCCCTCCACAACCGCCGTTCGCGCCACAACAGCGCCTACTGGGACGGCACCCCCTACCTGGGGCTGGGGCCATCGGCCCACTCCTACGACGGCCAACGGCGCATCTTTGCGGCCAGCGACCTGAAGGGTTACCTGGCCGGAGCAGGCACCGGCACCATCTACAGCGTCGAAACCCTCTCACCGCGCGACCGCTACAACGAATACATCATGACGGGACTGCGCACCAGCGACGGCATCCGCCGGGAGGTACTCACGTCCCGGTTCGGCGCCCAGGCGCTGATCTACTTCGAATACATGGCCGGCAAGCTGCTCCAGAGCGGCGCACTGGTCCGCGAGGGAGACACCTACCGCATTCCTCCGGAACGCTTCATGGTCTCCAACGACATCATCAGCGAACTCTTCTACGTCGACGAGTAACCCCGATACCTAAAACATGCAGGCGCCCTGTCGATGATTCTTACGACAGGGCGCCTGCGTGTTTTCCGGTCGCCGGTATGCTACGGGAGTGCCACCGTGCGGATCCAGTCGGCGATCGTCGTCAGCACTTCGGGAGCCATCGTCACCTCAATCGTACCGTATTCGGTCGGGAGGCCCGTTTCGCAGGGCTGGAAAAGATGATTCAGCCCCTCGAACACCTCGATGGTCAGCGGCACCGATGCGGGGACGCTCTCCCGGAGCGGTTCGACCACCACCTCGGGCGGCACCTGCCGATCGCGACTGCCCACCACCGCCAGCACGGGACAGGCGATGCGGGGCAGGAAATCGTCCGGATCGTAAGAGATCAGCGAACGCATCTCCGGCGAGGCGCACTGAAGCAGCCCCGTCCGGATCTGGTCGAGCGACTGCGGATCGTCGCGGAAATCGGGCGGCAGCAAGGTCTGCGCCAGCGAATCGGCATGGGCAGCCAGGAACGCCGGCTCGTACCGGTCGCACAAGGCCAGCATGGCCTCGTTCATCTGGTCGTTCTGACGCTGCACCTCCTCCGGCACGCCCATCGCTTCGCCGATCTGGCGGCGCTGCGCGGCCAGGAATTCACGGCCCGGGACGGCCGGTCCGGCCATGGCAACGACAAAATCGGCATCACCGCATGCACCGGCCAGCATGTAGGCAATCATCGCCCCCTCGCTGTGACCGATCACGCCGACCCGCTGCGGATCGACCGCCGACTGACGCCGCAACCAGGCCATGGCCGAAGCGGCGTCATCGGCAAAATCCTGCAGCGACGCCTCTCCATACACGCCCTGCGAGCCACCCACCCCGCGGTCGTCATAGCGCAGCACGGCAATCCCCGCACGGGTCAGCCCATCGGCCAGCACCCGGAAGGGATGGTGGCCCATCAACTCCTCGTCCCGGTTCTGCGGTCCCGATCCCGACACCAGCACAACGGCCGGGAAAGGCCCCTCGCCCTGCGGCAGGGTCAGCGTACCGGAGAGCGTAATGCCCGCTCGGTCGTTGGGGAAGGTCACCTCCTCGACGCGGTAGGGATAAGGCGGCCGGGGCTCCTGGGGGCGCCGTCTTTCGACCGCACCGCGCGTAAAGGTCAGCGGCACCTCCAGCCCGTTCTGCCGGAAGGTACCCACCAGCGAATCGGCCTGCAACTCACCCTCATAGGCCAGCCGCAGGGCATCGTCGGCCAGGGCAAACCGACCGTCGGCAAACGACGTGCGGGCAATGGGAATATTCCGGGCTCCCTGATCGGGACTGTCCATGCGGGTCACGTACCGGCCGTCGGCCTCCTGCTCGACGTGGAGCACCAACGCCATCTTCATGACACCGAGGTCGAGTGTGCCGCGCCACGTCCCCGCAATCTCCTGCGCACCGGCCAGCAGCGGCATGCAACAGGCCGCCGCCAGCAACAAATACCATTTTTTCATCGTGTTTCCGTTTCCCAGGCGGCATGTGCGCCGCCCTGTGTCCGGCCAAGGTACGGATTTCCGTCCAAACCGGCAACAGCAATTTATCCGGCGTCCGACACGCGGATGGAGAGAAAAACCGTATCTTTAACCGTCGGCCCTACTCCCCCGACACCCAATGGCATGGAAGCAGAAGCACACTACAAGACCGGGTTCGCCCTCAGCGGCGGTTTCATCAAGGGATACGCCCACCTGGGCGCTTTGCAGGCCCTCTTCGAACGGGGCATCCGCCCCGACATCATCGCCGGCGTAAGCATCGGCTCCGTGGCCGGCGCCTTTCTGGCCGACGGCCGCACACCGGCCGAAATCCTCGACCTCTTCCTAAGCCGGGAGTTCGGCAGTTTCACCAGCCTGACCCGCATGCGGGGCGGCTTGATGGATCTGGACAACTTCGATGACTTCCTCTCCGAAAACCTCTCCGTACGACGCATCGAGGAGCTTTCCATTCCGCTCGTGGTCACGGCCACCAACCTCGACACAGGCCGGAGCGTTCACTTCCGCGACGGAGCGATCGCTCCGCGCATCGCCGCCTCGTGCTGCATGCCGGGCCTCTTCGCCCCCATCACGATCGACGGCGACCACTATGTGGACGGCGGCGTGCTGCAGAACCTGCCCGTCTCGGTGCTGCGCTGCCAGTGCGACAAGGTGGTGGCCATCAATCTGAGCCACATTGTCCCCTCTCGAGACTACCGCCACAACATGCTCGGCATTCTGATGCGCACCTACCACCTGATGTCGCACAGCAACATTCTGAACGACCGCCGCGCCGCCGACATGCTGATCGAACCGGAGGGGCTGGAGGCCTACGGTAACACCCAGCTCGACCGGGGCCGGGAGATTTTCGACATCGGCTACCGGGCCGCCCGCAAGGTGATCGACCAGGTGGGCGACATCGTCTTTCCGCCCGACATCCCGCAGCAGAAGGCCTGACACGTCCGGATCCAGCGGCCGGTCCTTTCCTTCCGGAACCGATCCGACCCGCCGGTCTGCCCGTGCAAAAATAGAGCGGCGCACCTTCCCGCAGGGAAAGTGCGCCGCTCGGTTTGTTGCGCCCGTGCGCGCTACCGACGGACTACTCGACCGGTGCCTCCAGCACCGCCTTGTAGAGATCGATATCGCCGCAGCAGGAGTTGCGGATGAACTCGGCAGCCGCCTTGTTCTGCGCTTGGGCATATTTGATATAGGTCTGAGCCGGCACGACGTAATCGTCGCACTCACCGGCCTGACGAAGCAGCAGGTGCGACAGCACGAGGTGACCCGACATCTCCACCAGACGGCGGGCGTGGAACTCGATCTGCTCGCCGTTGCCGGCCGTAACGGTCGCGATGGCCTGCTCGTACTCCTCGCGCATGGCAACGAGCTTGTCCAGCCAGTGTTTCATCTCGGCGGGACGCTCGATGGCCTCGTACTCCTTGATCTGGTTGAGGAAGGTGCCGGTGGTCACGTGACGGATGGCAGCCACCACCTGCAGCTGGGTCGTACCCTCATAGATGTTCGTGATGCGGGCATCGCGGAAGATGCGCTCCACGGGGTAATCCTTCATGTAGCCCGAACCGCCCAGAATCTGGATGGCGTCATAGGCCAGCTGGTTGGCATACTCGCTGGCAAACATCTTGCAGAGCGGCGTGAAGGCGTCGGCCAGTTTGTTGAAGGCCTTCATCTCGCCCTTCTCTTCGGCCGTCAGCGGACGCTCCTTGCCGATCTCGGCCCAGCACTTGTAGATCTCCACGAAACGGGCGGTCTCGTAGAGCATCGCACGCGAGGCACAGAGTTTGGCCTTCATGTTGGTGAGCATCTCGAAGATGGCCGGGAACTGGATGATCGGCTTGCCGAACTGCTGACGCTCGTTGGCATACTTGAGCGCCTCGCGGTAGGCGACCTCGCAGAGACCCGTACCCTGGGCGCCGATGCCCAGACGGGCGGCGTTCATCAGCGACATCACGTATTTGATCAGACCCAGCTTGCGGTCGCCGACCAGTTCGGCCGGAGCATTCGTATAGACCAGTTCGCAGGTAGGCGATCCCTTGATACCGAGTTTGTTCTCGATGCGGCGCACCTTCACGCCGCCGTCGCGACGGTCATAGACGAACATCGACAGACCGCGGCCGTCCTTCGTACCCTCTTCCGAACGGGCCAGTACGAGCGAAATGTCGCCGTCGCCGTTGGTGATGAACCGTTTCACGCCGTTGAGCAGCCACTTGCCGCTCTTCTCGTCGTAGTGGGCCTTGAGCATCACGGCCTGCAGGTCGGAACCCGCATCCGGCTCGGTCAACGCCATGGCGCACGTCGCACCGCGCGACACGAGCGGCAGGTACTTCTGCTTGATCTCCTCGCTGGCGAATTCGTTGATCGTCTCGGCGCAGTCCTGCAGACCCCAGATGTTTTCGAAGCCGGCATCGCCGCGGGCCACCATCTCGTTGGCCATCACGAAGCAGATGAGCGACATGTTCAGACCCTCGTACTTGCGGGGCAGGTGAATGCCGCCCAGACCGGCCTTGCGGATTGCCTCGAGGTTGGCCTGCGTGCCGCGGGCGTACACCACGTGGTCGTCCACCACCTTCGGGCCTTCCTTGTCGACATCCTCGGCGTTGGCGGCGATCACGTTGGCGCAGATGTCACCCGTGATCTCCAGCACGCGGCGGTAGCTGTCCATGGCATCCTCGAAGTCGGCCGGTGCGTAGTCGTAGAGATCCTTCTCCGCGAAGTTCTTCTCGCGCAGCTCCACGATCTTCTTCATCAGCGGATGGTTCAGCTGGAACTGCAGGTCCTTATTATCTAAAAAAAAGTTTCCCATATCCTGTGTATGTTTCGGCGGTTCCGATCGGGGCGGCTGCCCGCCCGATCGCATCCACGTTTCCTATTTGGAATTCTGTTTGTAGAATTTGATCATCTTGGGAATGATCTCCATCGCATCGCCTGTGATGACATAGTCGGCGAACTTGTTGATCGGCGCATCGGGGTCGGTGTTGATGGCGATCACCATCGACGACTGATCCATGCCGGCCGTGTGCTGAATCTGACCCGAAATACCGCAGGCGATGTAGAGTTTCGGACGAACCGTCACACCCGTCTGACCGATCTGGCGGGCATGCTCCGTAAAGCCGGCATCCACGGCGGCACGCGAAGCGCCCACCTCGCCGCCGAGCAGGTCGGCCAGCTCATGCAGCAGACGGAAGTTCTCCTTGCTGCCCATGCCGTAGCCGCCGGCCACGATAACGGGCGAATTCTTGATGTCGATGCCCTTCTCCTCGATGTGGCGGTCGATGATCTTCACCACCAGGTCGGTGTCCTTCACGAATTTGGCCGCATCGATGCGGATCACTTCGGGCTGGGTGGGGGTAGCCACCTCGGCCTTGCGCATCACGCCCTCGCGCACGGTAGCCATCTGGGGACGGTGGTCGGGATTGACGATCGTTGCGATGATGTTGCCGCCGAATGCGGGACGGATCTGGTAGAGCAGATTCTTGTACGAAGCCTTGGTTTTCGGATCGTCATAGTCACCGATCACGAGGCTCGTACAGTCGGCCGTCAGACCGCTGTGAAGCGTCGAGGATACGCGCGGAGCCAGGTCGCGGCCCACGGGCGTCGCGCCGAAGAGGGCTACCTGGGGTTTCTCCTGCTCGAAGATGCCGCACACGATGGCCGTGTGGGGCAGCGTGCGGTACGGTGCCAACTCGGCATCGTCGGCCACCCACAGCGTGTCGGCGCCGTAACGGCCGGCAATCTTGTCCATTCCTTCGAGGCCGTGACCGATGGCGAGCGCCTCGAGCTTGCAGCCCAGACGGTCGGCCAGTTCGCGGCCCTTGGTGAGAAGTTCGAGGCTGACGTCGGCAACCTGTCCTCCTTCTGTCTCTATGTATACGAATACGTTGTTCATCTGTTTCTCCTCCTACGATTAACCGAGCGTGTGGCTGGCGATAAGTTCGACCATCAAAGCATTCAAGTCCTCGTCCGAAGCGGTCAGACGACGCGACTCCTTGGCCTGGAAGACCACGTTTTCGATCTGTTTCACCTTGGTCGGCGAACCCGCCATACCCAGCTGCTGGGGATCGACATCGATGTCACCCACGTTCCACTCGGTGATCTTCAGGTAGTCGCGGGTTTCGTAGAGCGACAGGTAGTCGTCGCCCGCCTCCTGGATCTCGCTGCGCGTCTTGGCGTGTTTGTATTTCATTACCCGTTTGGCGTTCTGGGGACGGCACTCGGGCGCCGACTCGTTGACGGTCATCAGCATGGGCAGCGGAGCGGAAACCGTCTCCACGCCGCGCTCCAGACGACGGCGGATGACGATCTGCTTCTCGTCGATCGAGAGGATCTGCTCGGCATAGGTCACCTGCGGCCAGCCGAGCTTCTCGGCTACCTGGGGACCCACCTGGGCGGTATCGCCGTCGATGGCCTGACGGCCTGCCACGATGATATCGGGCTTGATCTCGGCCAGCGCACGCGAAAGGGCGTAGGACGTAGCCAGCGTATCGGCACCGGCAAAGGCGCGGTCGGTCAGCAGATAGCCGCCGTCGGCACCGCGGAACATCGCCTCGCGGATGATGTCGGCTGCACGCAGCGGGCCCATGGTCAGGATGTGGACCGTACTGCCGGGGCAGAGATCCTTTATGGTCAGCGCCTGTTCGAGCGCATTCAGGTCTTCGGGGTTGAATATCGCCGGCAGAGCCGCACGGTTCACGGTTCCGTCCGCTTTCATCGCGTCCTTACCCACGTTGCGGGTATCGGGAACCTGCTTGGCGAGTACAACTACTTTCAGCTGTTTTCCCATTGGTTTAGATTTATGTTTAAAATTTCAGGCATCGGGGCCGCAACCGCCGTCGCCGATCGTTTTTCTCTTTTTGTCCTGTCCGCCGGACCGCTCTTCGCCGCAGAGGAAACGGGCGGCACGCCGGAGGTTTTTCCGCAACCGGCTGTCGCTCACCCTTCTGGCGGGAATCCGAATGGCAGCCGGACCGATTGCTCCAAAATGGAACATGTCGCAAATGTACGTTTTTTTCCGCGAACGGCTGCGCGTTCCCGCCGTTTTTTACACCGCCGCCCGCCCCCTTTCCGGAGGGCATCCGAACGGCCGCCGGAAGACGAAAAGCGCCCATTCCCTTATTTTTACAAAGATAATTGCTACCTTCGTAGGTTCAAAAACGGGAAATGCGCACATTCGTCTTCACCATATTGCTCCTGCTGGGCGTGGTTGCGACCGACGTCCGGGCCCAGGTCAACAAGCGCTACTTCGTGTGGGTGGGGCGCGACATGGTGATGGAGAACCGCTACCGCGAGGCGATCGAGACGCTCAACATTCTCCTGCGCGCCGATCCCGAAGCCTACGAAGGCTACTTCTGGCGGGGTATCGCCAAATACAACCTCGACGACCTGCTCGGCGCCGAACGCGACTTCACGATCACGCTAGCCAAGAATCCCGTCTACACGATGGCCTACCAGTTCCGCGCGCTCACCCGCTCGCGGATGGGCAACTACGACGACGCCATGAAGGATTTCCAGGAGGCCATCGACCTGCGCCCCGACTACCCCGCCCCCTACTACAGCCGCGGCGTGGCCAACATCCTGACCCGCCGCTACGCCGAGGCGGTGGCCGACTTCGACATGTATCTCCGCTTCAATCCCCGCGACGCGGACGGCTACGCCAACCGCGGCATGGCCTACCTCAACCTGCGCGACACGACGGCCGCCTACGCCGACTTCGAACGGGCCATCTCCACCAACCGGAACGATCCGCGCGGCTACCTCGAACGGGGAGCCCTCTACATGGCCCAGGAGCGGTACGACGAAGCGCTGGCGGATTTCGACCGGGCCGTGGCATGCGACACGACCTACACGGCCGCCTATTTCAACCGGGCCCTGGCCCGCTACCAGAAACACCAGCTGACCGCCGCGCTGGCGGATTTCGACCGGGTGCTCGCGCTGGATCCGACCAGTTCGGTCACCTACTTCAACCGCGCCCTGCTCCGCACCGAGATCGGCGACTACAACCGGGCGCTGGAGGATTACGACAACGTGACGCTCTACTCGCCGGGCAACGTGATGGTCTACTACAACCGGGCCGGACTCTACGCCCGGCTGGGTGACTTCCGGGCCGCCGAAGCCGACTACGACCGGGCCATCGAACTCTATCCCGATTTCGCCAACGCCTACCTGGGCCGCGCCGCCGCCCGCTTCATGCAGCGGAACACGAAAGGCGCCGAGGCGGACCAGCGTACGGCCGAACGGAAGATTGCCGAATACCGCGCCCGGCTGACGGAGCACGGCGACGAAACCTCCTATGCCGACACCACGCGCCGCTTCGACCGGCTACTCTCCTTTGACACGAACCTTTCGGAGGCTTCGCTCCGCAACGCCGTGGCAGGACGCGAGCAGATTGCCCTGCGGCCGCTCTACAAGTTCACGCTCCATTCCGCCGAGGAGACCCCGTTCGGTCTGCAGGCCGTCTACAACACCTACGGGCTGGAAGAGATGCTCGCCGCACTCGGCAACGACCGGATCACCTTCTCCTGCACGGACACCGATCTGGCGGCCGACGAGCTGATCCGCCAGAATGCCGCCGCCGAACCGGCTGCCGGCCGTTCGGCCGACTGGCAGGCCAACTTCCTGTACAGCATCACGCAACTGCTGCTGAAACAGTACACCAATGCCATGACCGCCGCCTCGGCCGCCATTGCGCTGGAGCCGCAGAACCCCTACTTCTACCTGAACCGCAGCGCCATTCAGGCCGAGATGACCGACTTCATCTCCTCGATGGACAACGAATACTCGCACCTCTCGCTGGAAAGCGACCGCTCGGCCCGGGTGCGCGAATCCTCACGCACCTACGACTACGACGAGGCGATCGCCGACCTGAACAAGGCGGCCAAACTGGCCCCCGAACTGCCGCAGATCTACTACAACCGGGGCAACCTGCTGGCTCTCTCGGGACGCTTCCCGGAAGCCTTTGCCGACTACTCGGAAGCGATCCGCCTCGACCCGCTCTTTGCGGAAGCCTACTTCAACCGGGGCCTCGTGCAGATCTACATGAAGGATACCCGTAAGGGGCTGCTCGACATCAGCAAGGCGGGCGAACTGGGCATTCCGGACGCTTATGCCGTCCTCCGGCTCTACGGCGACAGCGCCGGCCGCACGGAGAACACCGACACCGCATCTTCAACGAACAACTAATTACATAACAAATGACTCAGGCAATTCAAAGAAAACTGAACGACTCGGGCGTGGCCCGATGGACGGCCCTGATCCTCATCGCCCTGATGATGTTCTTCGCCTACATGTTTGTGGACGTCATGTCGCCCCTGCAAACTCTCGTCGAATCCCAGCGCGGATGGACCCCCGACGTATTCGGCACCTATGCCGCCTCGGAGTTTATCCTGAACGTCTGCGGCTTTCTGATCATCGCCGGCATCATCCTCGACAAGATGGGCGTCCGCTTTACGGGTACCCTCTCCGCATCGCTCATGGTGATCGGCGCAGCGGTCAAGTATCTGGCCATCAGCGACTGGTTCCAGGCCACCGCACTGAACGAATGGCTCGGTTCGTGGTGGGTTTCGATGCCCGGCAGCGCCAAGCTAGCCTGCCTCGGCTTCATGATCTTCGGCTGCGGCTGCGAAATGGCCGGCATCACCGTGTCGCGCGCCATTGCCAAATGGTTTGACGGCAAGGAGATGGCTCTCGCCATGGGCCTCGAGATGGCCATCGCCCGTCTGGGCGTCTTCGCCGTACTGTCCCTCTCGCCGTGGCTGGCCGACAAGTTCGACGGTTCGGTGGTTGCTCCGGTGGCTTTCTGCACCGTGCTGCTGCTGATCGGACTCATCAACTTCATCGTCTTCTCCGTCATGGACAGCAAGCTCGACAAACAGATCGGCGCCACCGCTCCCCAGTCCTCGGACGAAGACAAGTTCAAGGCGAGCGATATCAAATACATCTTCCAGAGCAAGATGTTCTGGCTCATCGCCCTGCTGTGCGTGCTCTACTACTCGGCCATCTTCCCCTTCCAGCGCTATGCGACCAACTTCCTGGAGTCGACCCTGCAGATCCCGACCGCCGAAGCGGCCAACATTTTCCGCTGGTTCCCCATCCTGGCCATGATCCTGACCCCGGTGCTGGGCTCGTTCATCGACTACAAGGGCAAGGGCGCCTCGATGCTGCTCTACGGTGCGCTGATCATGATCGTCTGCCACCTCTCCTACGCCTTCCTGCTGCCGCTCTATCCCGAGAAGTGGTTCGCCCTGCTGATTACGGTCGTGCTGGGCGTGTCGTTCTCGCTGGTTCCGGCCGCCCTGTGGCCCAGCGTGCCGAAGGTAATTGACGGCAAAATTCTGGGCAGCGCCTACTCGCTGATCTTCTGGGTTCAGAACGTGGGTTTGTGCTTCGTGCCGAAAATCATCGGCAACGTCCTCAACGCCACCAACCCCGGCGTAGCCGAGGCACGTGCCGCCGCCATCGCCGAGGGTCTCTCCGGAACCCAGCTGCCGGCCTACAACTACACCGTGCCGATGATCATCTTCGCATCGTTCGGCGTGGTTGCCTTCATCCTGGGCATCTGGCTGAAACGCGAGGACAAGATCAAGGGATACGGACTGGAGCTTCCGAACGTAAAGAAATAATCCGTCCCGTCCGGACCGAAACAGCGAAGGCCGTCCCGATTGGGGCGGCCTTCGGCATGTATGGTGCTCGGGGACGGCTACCGGGTCTTCTGCGAGAAGAACTTCGTCACCCGATAGGTGTAGGCTTCTTCGCGTCGGCGGATGCGGCGCTGCCAGGTGCCGTAGAGGAAGCCCAGGCCGTAGCCGTAGAGTTGGATGAACGAGGTCCAGACGGCCAGCCAGCCGATGTAGAGGCTGCGGTTGCGGCGGGCGGCATCGACCAGCCAGAGCAGCATGAGGGCGCAGAAGGGAACGGAATACCACCACGGCCCGTACAGCACGACAAACAGAATGAGGAAGGCTCCGCCCGCCGTCGTGACGCCGCCGTAGCGCCACAGCAGCACGACGGCCAGGAAGGCGACGATCAGGAGCGGATTCCACACGATGGCGGCCACCGTCAGCGCGGCCGATCCGAGCGTGAAGAGCGCGGGCAGCAGGTAGACCGCCTTGCGCGAACGGGGGTGACGGATGTTGAGATTCACGCGGGCGGTGCCGAAGACGAAGACCTGCTTGAAGAAGAGTTTCAGACTGGTGCGACGCTTGTGGCAGACCACCGCCTCGGGCAGGAAGACGGCCTGTACGCCGGTTGCCATGACCCGCAGGCTGAAGTCGATGTCCTCACCGATGCGCATGTCGCTGAACCCGCCCACCTGTTCGAAGAGGCTGCGGTCGATGCCGAGGTTGAAGCTGCGCGGCGAGTATTTGCTGACGGTGCGCCGGTTGCCCCGGATGCCGCCCGTCGTAAAGAGAGAGGTCATGGAGTAGCTGACGGCCTTCTGCAGGGGGCTGAAATCGTCGCCCGCGCTGTCCGGCCCGCCGAAGAAGCGGATGTCGCCGCCAGCCAGCGCCGCATACACCCTGGCAAAATAGTCGGGCGGCACGATGCAGTCCGAGTCCATGATGATGAAGAAGTCGCCCGAGGCATGGGCCGCTCCGGTGTTGCGCGCCGCGGCGGGGCCGCCGTTGGGCTGCCACACGTAACGGATCCTCAGCCGGTTGCGATAGGCATCGGCCACCGCTTCGGAGGAGAGTTCCGGCGAGGAACCGTCCTCGACGAGAACGACCTCGAAATCGGAACGGGTCTGCAGCGCCAGCGAGGCCAGCAGTTCTTCGGTCTCCTGGGGCCGGTTGTAAACCGGAATGATAAGCGAAATGTACATGACTGGATTCTGCGGATAATTGCCGCAAAGGTAACACGCGGAACCGTTCCCGACAAACATTATCCGCCGGATGCGGCATGCGGGCAGGCCGGAAATTCGTATCTTTGAATGGCCCGCCCCGCCGGACCGCAATTCCGAACAGCCATGAAACAGACCCTCAGCGGCAATATCATCGACATTCACGCCCGCCGCATTTACGGCGGCACGGTCACCATCGACGACGGCCGCATCGTCGCCGTCGAAGAGGACGGACGCACCTACGACCGCTACCTGGCGCCCGGCCTTGTGGACGCCCACGTCCACATCGAGAGTTCCATGCTCACCCCCGAAGAGTTTGCCCGCACGGTGATCGCCCACGGCACCGTGGCGGTGGTCTCCGATCCGCACGAGATCGCCAACGTCATGGGCCCGGAAGGCATCGCCTTCATGGAGGCCCACGCCCGCCGGGCAGCCATCAAGATCCGCTACACGATCCCCTCCTGCGTACCGGCCACCGCCTTTGACCGGTCGGGCGGACGGATCACCGCCGACGATGTCGAACGGATGACCGCCTCGGGCCGCTTCGTGGGTCTTTCGGAAGTCATGGACATGCCGGCCGTTCTCGGCCGCGAGCCGGAGATGATGCGCAAGCTCGACGCCGCCCGCCGCCACGGCCTGCCCGTCGACGGCCACGCCCCGGGCGCCACCGGCGAACCGCTGCGCCAATACATCGCCGCCGGCATCACGACCGACCACGAAGCCTTCACCCTGGCGGAAGCCCGGGAGAAACTCGCGCTCGGCATGAAGATCCTGATCCGCGAAGGCAGCGCCGCCCGTAACTACGCCGCCCTCCATCCCGTACTCGACACCCAGCCCGACCGGGTCATGTTCTGCATGGACGACGCCCATCCCCACGACCTGCTCACAGGCCATATCGACAAACTGGTCCGCCGCGCCCTGGCCGACGGACACGACCTCTTCGATGTGTGGCGCGCCGCCTCCCTCAACCCCGTCCTCCACTACGGACTGCCCGTGGGCCTGCTCCGCCCCGGCGACCCGGCCGACTTCTGCATACTGGACAACCTGACTGACCTGCACACGCTGGAGGTGTGGATCGACGGCGAGCGCCGCTACGACGCCGCCAACCCGCCCGCCTTCCGGCCGGTCGTTCCGGAGCCGTTCAACCGCTTCGTCCGCCAGCCGATCCGCCCCGCTGACCTGCGCAAGGCCTGCCGCGGACGGGTGCGCTGCATCGGCGTACTGCCCGGCGAGCTGGTCACGCAGGACCGCACGCTCGCCGTCGCCCCGACCGACAACCTCGAGGCCGACCTGTCCCAGGACCTGCTGAAGATCGTCTACCTGAACCGCTACACGAACGACACCCCGCCGCAGGTGGCCTACCTCACCGGCTTCGGACTGCGGAGGGGCGCCCTGGCCGCATCGGTGTCGCACGACTCCCACAACATCATCGCCATTGGCAGCAACGACCGCGATCTGGCCCGCGCCATCAACACCGTCATCGAACACCGCGGCGGACTCTCCTTTGCGGAGGGCGACCGGACCGTGCTCCAGCCGCTCCCCATCGCGGGCATCATGGCCGACTGCTCCGCCGAAGAGATCGCCACCGCCTGGCTGCGGCTCTCCGCCCTGCGCGAACGGGGATGCCGCATCGACTCGCCCTTCATGACGCTCTCCTTCATAGCGCTGATCGTCATTCCCGAACTCAAACTCGGCGAGCAGGGGCTGTTCCAGTTCTCGCGATTCCGCTTCCTCGACGAGGAAACGGCTTCGTAGGTCTTCCCCCCTCACGCAGAAAACAGCACAGGCAGCGGACTGCTCCGCTGCCTGTGCTGTTTCTCTTCCGGTCCGCCGCACCTACTGCCACGCGTAGGAGGTAATGTCTCGATAGGTGACGAGCCAGTACAGGTCATCGTACGAGGCCCGGGTCACCACCACCGAAGCGTCCGTTACGGTCAGGGCGTCAATGTACTGCTGATCCGGCCGTCCCTCCGACGTAATCTGCAGGTAACGTTCGCCGAGGAAGGCCTCCAGCTCGTCGCTGAACCCCTTGCTGACCGACACGCTGGCCCCCGTGAGCCGCATGTCCGCATCGAATTCATACGACAGGAACGACGTCGTGGCCGACTCCATGTTATAGGTCAGCACATTGCCCACCACACCGTCCGGGAAGCCCAGCTTGGCCACCAGTTCCTCGCGGGTCATGCCCCAGCGGAGCCCCGTCATCGGCTCATCATAGAGGTCGTAACGCCCCTTCACCGTCACGGCCACGGCCGCACTGTTGGCCCACACGCGGGTGGAACCGATGCGCAGAGCCTTGATCTGGCCGCGATCCACCGTAGCCACAAATTCATTGGCGCTGCGCCACACCACCTTGTCGGGATTGCCGCTGGTCACATAGACGGTCTGCACGTCCCCGGCCCGCATCTCGAGCGAGGTCCGGTCGAGAGTCGTCGTATCATAATCGTTGCTCTGGCTGCAACCGAGCAGCAGGGCCGGCACAGCCAGCCACACGAGCCATCCTTTTTTCATTTTCTATCCGTTTTTGATTTGTTCCGGTCCGGAGCACCTCTCCGGCCGCCGCAAAGATAGGGCCTTTTGGGATAGATACGTACGGCGAGCCGTTTTATTGCCCGCCACCCGGACTTCCGCGCCGCTCCTCAGCACGCTCCGTCCTCCGCCTCGACGGCCGGAGGCGCATAGCGGGCCACGACGATTTCGCGTTCGTCGAAAAAACGCCCCGCCTCCTCACGGGCATTTTCAACGCTGTCGGAGGCATGCACGGCATTGCGGGTGACATTCTCGCCAAAGCGGCGCCGCAGCGTTCCCTCCGCCGCCTTGGCGGGATCGGTTGCACCGGCCAGCCGGCGCAGCCCGGCCACGGCATCCTCCCGCTCGAGTACCAGCACCACGGAGGGGCCGGAGGTCATGAAGGTGACCAGCCGGTCATAGAAAGGTTTGCCCCGATGGACGGCATAGAATTTCTCGGCCTCGTTGCGGCTCATGCAGACCAGCTTCAGTCCGATGATGCGGAATCCGTCGGCCAGCATGGCATCGAGGATTTGCCCGACGGCCCCCGCCGCCACGGCATTGGGTTTGATGATGGAAAATGTGCGTTCAGTCATACGGTCTCTTGCTTTTGCGGCTCCTTACGGCGGAGCCGCTCCATAATAACATGTGCTGCAAAAACCGTTCCGTTTGCCCCGTCCCGCCCCGCCCATTTGCACGACCGCCTGCCCACAAAAAAAGGCACCCGCGACCGGTGTGCCTTTCCTCTTGTTCCGCGCGACGGTGCTACTCCTCCTCGGCCGGGCGGGCTGCCGTGTAGGCGTCCCACTTCTCCAGCACGGCCCGAAAATCGGCCGGCAGTTCGCTGTCGAACTCCATGCGCTGACGGGTGGTCGGGTGGTCGAACCCCAGACTGCGGGCATGGAGCGCATGGCGCGGCATGATGGCAAAGCAGTTTTCGATGAACTGTTTGTATTTGGAAAAGGTCGTCCCCTTCAGAATGCGGTCACCGCCGTACCGCTCGTCATTGAAGAGCGGATGGCCGATATACTCCATGTGCACGCGAATCTGGTGGGTACGTCCCGTCTCGAGACGGCACTCCACAAGGGTCACATAACCGTAACGTTTCAGCACCCGATAATGGGTGACGGCATGCTTGCCGTCGCTGCCGTCGGGATAGACGGCCATCTTGAGGCGGTCGCGCACGCTGCGGCCGATATTTCCGGTGACGGTTCCCTCGTCCTCCTCGAAATTGCCCCACACCAGCGCCACGTAACGCCGCGAGACGGTATGCTCGAAGAACTGGCGCGCCAGCTTCGCATGCGCCTTCTCGTTCTTGGCCACCACCAGCAGGCCGGAGGTGTTCTTGTCGATGCGGTGCACCAGCCCGGCCCGCATGTCCCCCTCCTGGAAGAGGGGCAGATCCTTCAAGTGCCACGTAAGGGCATTGACCAGCGTACCGCTGTAATTGCCGTGCCCCGGATGCACCACCAGCCCCGCCGGTTTGTTCACCACGATCAGGTCGTCGTCCTCATAGACGATGTCGAGCGGAATATCCTCCGGCACGATCTCCACCTCCCGCTTCGGGTAGGGCATCACCACCGAAATCCGGTCGAGCGGCTTGACCTTGTAGCTCGACTTGACCGGCACTCCGTTCACCAGGATGTTGCCGCTGTCGGCGGCCGCCTGCACGCGGCTGCGCGAACTTCCCTCGATGCGCACGGTCAGGTACTTGTCGATGCGCTGCATCGCCTGTCCCTTGTCGACCGTCACCGCAAAGTGCTCGTACAGTTCGTCCTGCTGCTCCTCCGCCTCTTCGGCGAGCAGTTCGTCCTCCGCCTGGCAGCGTTCCGTCTCCCTCTCCATTCCGTCCGTCATGCCGTTACACCGATCAATGGAAGAATTCATCCTCCTCTTCACTCGCATCCACCGCCGTACCGTAGTTTTCCAGCGACTGCATGATAAGTTCCGCTTCGGCGGCGGCCCGCTCCTCGGGCGTCGCCTCGCCCCGCTCGATCTTCAACTGCCACTCCGTCTCGAACTGCAGCTGCTCGCCGGAGAAGCCCGCAGCGGCCAGACTGTCGCGCACGACCCGCTCGCGCACCGCATGACGGGCCGCCTGCACGGCCTGCCGGTCAGAGGAAGAGACCCCCTTGGACAACCGGGCCGAATCGAGGGTCAGCGCCAGCGACACGCGGGATCCCAGCGACGCCATGCTGCCCTGGTCGGGCGTCTGGCGCCATACCCTGGCCTGGCGGATCGTCTTCTGATCGATGCCCTCGTCTTGTTCGATGCCGCCGACATTCAGACCGGCATCCCAGATCCGGCTCTCGGCCTCACGCAGCGTGAGTCCCACCACGCGCGGCACGGTCACCCGTGCGGCATCGGCCGCCCGGCCCAGCACCAGCACCACGCCGCTGCCCATCCGGGCCTGTACCGGGTGTTCGGGCGTCACGCGACGGGAACCGACCCGCTGTTCCAGTACGTTGTTGGTGGCAATGTCGGAGACATACTCCAACCGTTCGATGCGGAACCCGGCCGTGGCCAGGATGTTCCACGCCTGCCTCAGCGAATAGCCCGCCACGTAGGGCACATCGACGATGCGCTGCTGAGTGGCGTTCACCGTCACGTAGATCCGGCGCCCCGGTTTCACCCGGGTACCGGCCGCCGGCTGCTGCTCCAGTACGGTGCCGGGATCCAGCGCCGCCACATAGAGCGAATCGTTCACCTCGATGCGCAGGTCCTTTCGGCGGATCAGCTGCCGCGCCTCGTCGAGGGTCAGCTCCTCGAGGTCGGGCACCTCGATATATTTGTTGTGCCGCGTGAAGATGTTCAGCAGCACGTTGACCAGAAACAATCCGATCACCAGCAGGCTCACCGCCAGCACCACATTGCGAACCACATAGTTGTTCCACAACCGGCGCCACAGCGGTTCCGCATCGCGCCGTTCCGTTCCGTTTGTCATCGCCATACTTCGTTATCTTGCTTGTTCAGTTCCGGTTACCGGACCACTTCATGGTAGAAGGTGTCGCGCTCGACGGCCCGCAGCCCGGCCGAGGCAGCCATCGCCTTCATTTCCTCCACCGTCAGGCGCGGTTTCTGCTCCGCCCCCGCCATCGAATAGATCTTCGTCGAATCGTCGATCGTGCCGTCCATGTCGTCGGCGCCGAAGGCCAGTGCCATCTCGGCCGTCTGCTTGCCATACATCACCCAGTAGGCCTTGATGTGGGGGAAATTGTCGAGGTAGAGCCGCGACATGGCCAGCGTCCGCATGTCCTCCGTCACCGGCACCTCCTCGCGCCCCTCGCCGAGCCGGTTGCCCGACCGACGGAACTTCAGCGGAATGAAGGCATCGAAACCGCCCGTCTCGTCCTGCAGGGTACGCAGCCGGTCGAGGTGGTCGATCCGCTGGGGAATGGTCTCCACATGGCCGTAGAGCATCGTCGCATTACTCCGGATACCCAGCCGGTGAGCCGTCCGGTGCAGCGAAAGCCACACCTGCGCATCCCCCTTCTCGGGACAGATCTGCCGGCGCAGCTCCTCGTCGAAGATCTCGGCACCGCCGCCCGGAATGGCCTGCAGCCCCGCATCGCGCAGCAGGGTCAGTCCCTCCTCGTAACTCATGCCCGCCTTGTCAATCATGTAGGCCAGTTCGATGGCCGTGTAGGCCTTGACCGCCACATCGGGCAGCAGGCGCTTGACGGTGCGGATCATCTCGGCATAGAAATGGATGTCATGGTCGGGATGCACGCCGCCCACGATGTGTACTTCCGTCACACCGCTGTTTCTGCGGGCCTCGACAAGCTGCTCGATCTCCGCCAGCGAGTGGTTCCACGCGTCGGGATCGCCCGCCCCGCGGCGGTACGAACAGAACCGGCAGTTGAAGACGCAGATGTTCGTCGGCTCGATGTGGAAATTGCGGTTGTAGTACACCGCATCGCCGCTCTTGCGGCGTTTCATCTCCGAAGCCAGCCGTCCCAGCAGCGAAAGCGGCGCCTCGCGCCAGAGCACCTCGGCCTCCTCACGACCGATGCGGCCTCCCGCAAGGATCTTTTCGGCGATCGTATCGATGGTATTGGTTTTCATCACGAAGATCAAAGATAGAAAAATCCCGCGACGGAGCAGCTGCCACTCCGCCCGATAAATCAAAAAAAGCCGCCTTGGATCAGGCGGCTGTACTGAATGCTATACGGTCAAACCGAACGGCTACCACTATTTGAAACGGGTCTCGTCCGATACGGTGAGTTTCTTGCGGCCCTTTGCACGACGGGCAGCGAGAACTTTGCGGCCGTTTACGGTCGCCATCCGCTGACGGAAACCGTGTTTGTTGATCCTCTTGCGGCGCGAGGGTTGGAAAGTCCTTTTCATGATTCTCTATTTATTATTTTATTGTCTTTGCGCTCTTTGCGGAGGGCAAAGATAAAGCATTTTTAATAAAGTCAAAAGAAAAACGACAAAAAAGCGCCCGATCGGCCTGCCGGGTACCCTTCCGGAGCGGTCCGACGCCCCTCCCGACGGGGCCTATTTGGCCAGATAGACGATTTTTTTCGTCTCGAAAAAGGGTTCGTCGAAGAAGCGGGCAATGTCGTACACCGTAAACCGCCGCCCCGCACGCGCCAGTTCCTCGGCCAGCTCGCCCCCCTTGAGCACCAGCAGCCCGTTGGGCAGTGTGCCGCGCTGGCCGCGTTCGATTTTGTTCCACACCCAGCCCATCAGTTCGGCCATGTCGGTCACAGCCCGGCTGACCACGTAGTCGAACCGCCCCTCCAGCGCCTCGACGCGGCCGTTCACCGCTTCCAGGTTCTGCAGGCCGAGCGCCGAAACCACACCGCGCACGACGGTAATCTTCTTGCCGATCGAATCGACCGCCGTGAACCGGGCCTCCGGAAAGAGGATCGCCAGCGGCACGGCCGGAAAGCCGCCACCCGTTCCCACGTCGCAGATGCGCGCCCCCGCATCGAACCGACACACGCAGGCAATGGCCAGCGAGTGGAGCACATGCTTCAGGTAGAGGCTCTCGAAATCCTTGCGTGAGACGACATTGATCTTGGCGTTCCACTCGGCATAGAGGTCGTAGAGGCGGGCAAAACGTTCGCGCTGCTCGGGCGTCAGTTCGGCGCCGAAATATTTTTCGATCAGTTCCACGGGTAGCTTGTTGGATGGCGGCGGGTGTCGCGGCGCCCGCCGGCACAAAGATACGAAAAAGGCGGCGGCTTTTCCCTCCCCGTCGGCCGCCGATTCGTCACGGCCGCACGCAATTCGTCCGAAGTCGCTATCTTTGACCACCGATCCGACAATCCCGATACAGCCATGAAAACCGAATTTGAAAAGATGCGGAGCGGCGAACTGGCCTGCTTCCGCGACCCCGAAATACAGCGCAGCGCACGCCATGCCAAGCAGCTCTGCGCACGCCTGCAACACTTCAACCACTTCGACGAAGGCTACCGCGAGCTGATCGGGGAGCTGATTCCCGGCATTCCCGCCACCGCCGTCGTCTGTCCGCCCTTCCGGTGCGACCACGGCAACGGCATCACGCTGGGCGAACACGTCTTCATCAACTACAACTGCACCTTCCTCGACGGTGGCGGCATCCGCATCGGCGACCACACGCTGATCGGCCCCGACTGCCACCTCTACACGCCGCAGCACCCGATGGACTACGTTGCGCGGCGCGAACCGCAGGAGTACTCCTTCCCTATCACGATCGGCGCGGACTGCTGGCTGGGCGGCAATGTCACGGTCTGCCCGGGGGTGACGATCGGCGACCGCTGCATCATTGCGGCGGGGAGCGTGGTTACGCACGACATTCCCTCCGACTCGCTGGCGGCCGGCAATCCCGCCGTCGTCAAGAAGCGGCTGCGCACCGACCGCACGCCGGAAGAATAACGCCGCGGGGCGCGCCTTGACGGACGCGCCCCGATTGATCTGCCACCGTTTCCATTACAGCCAGCAGCAACGGTTCCGGTTGCCATATCCATCCCCCAGCAACCGCATGGCTATTCCATCCAGAAAGAAACGGGTTCCGGCTGTCTGACAAACTCATCGTTTTCCTTGACGTACCATATCTCATCCCCGGTACACCAACTGGTCCTTCGCATAACGGCAATCAGGTTATTGGCACGGCAAATTCCTGTAATCAAGGGGAAAGAGGTGAACCACCAATATCCGCCCCAATGCCCGTATTGGACAGGCAGGTATTTCTGGAGTCTGCGGACATTGCCACGCTTGATTCTGGTCAGTCTATCGCCGTCTTCCAGTCCACCCGCAAACGCCGACAAGACTTTATTTATATCCGCAGTCAGATACAAGACGCGACCCGACCGGGGCGGAAGCGGCGTAATACGTTCCACGACATATTGATTTTCTTCCAGGTCCGGAATGAAAGACGGAAAGCCTAAAGCCTGTCTGGCCTTCTCCAGGTCCACATCCAGATCGTACCGTTCGATGATGAGGTATCGCGGAAGCACAACGTATCGCGGGGCCCACCCTTGCGTCTCCGGCACAGTTTCGAGGCATTGTATCCTGTCCATCAGGCTATCGTTTTTTGTTGCCCTTGAAGCTATGCTGTCCGAATACGCCTCCCAATCAACAAAGAACCTATCCAGATTTTGCCTGGTCAGTTTGGGATAGTTGGAAAGAAAAGCCTGCCCATACCCCACAAAGGCAACCATAACCAACAGAAAGGCACATAGCGCTCTTTTCATCATCTCCCTCCTTGCAAACAAACTGTCATTCATTTATGCCGGTCGGCGATGGCATCGGCAATGCGTTCGCCATCCATGGCGGCCGAGATGATGCCGCCGGCATAGCCTGCCCCCTCGCCCGACGGGTAGAGCCCCTCAATGGCGGGGTGCATCAGCGTATCGGGATCGCGCGGGATGCGTACGGGCGACGAGGTGCGCGACTCCACACCCAGCACCTGCGCCTCGCGCGTCAGGAAGCCGTGCATCCGGCGGCCGAACACGCCGAAGCCCTCGCGCAGCGACTGTGCAATAAATGTCGGCATCCACTCGTCCAGCCGCGACGGAGTCGTGCCGGGCGCATAGGAAGCGCGCGGCAGGTCGACCGAACGGCGTCCCGCCACAAAGTCGGTGAGCCGCTGGGCGGGCGCCATCTGGCCGCCGCCCCCCTGCCGGCGTGCCGCTTCCTCCAGGTCGCGGCGGAACTTCAAGCCCGCCAGTTCGCCCCACTCCTCACGCAGGTAGTCAAAATCGGAAAGGCGCACCTCGGTGACGATGCCCGAATTGGCCCAGCGCGAATTGCGCCCCGAATCGGACATGCCGTTCACCACACATTCGGCCGGATCGGTCATGGCCGGTACGATCACGCCCCCCGGACACATGCAGAACGAATAGACACCCCGTCCGCCCACCTGCGCCACGAGCGAGTAGGCTGCCGCGGGCAGGTAGTCGCGCCCGGCGCCGTGGTACTGGATCTCGTCGATGAGCGCCTGCGGGTGTTCGACCCGCACCCCCATTGCAAAGGGTTTGGCCACGATCGGAATGCGCTGACGGTAGAGCATTTCATAGATGTCGTCGGCCGAGTGGCCCGTCGCCAGCACCACCCGGCGCGCCTCGATGCGCTCGTCGCCGCACGCGACACCCGTCACCGCGCCGTCGCACACGAGCAACGCCGTCACCCGCCGCCCGAAGAGCACCTCGCCGCCACACGACGTAATGGTTCGCCGGATGGCCGACATGATGGCCGGCAGGCGGTCGGTGCCGATGTGGGGATGGGCTTCGTAGAGGATTTCGGGCGAGGCGCCGTGAAAGACCAGTGTGCGGAGCGCCTTGTTGTAGTTGCCGCGTTTCTTGCTGCGCGTGAAGAGTTTGCCGTCCGAGAAGGTACCCGCGCCCCCCTCGCCGAAGGCATAGTTGGAGTCGGGGTCAAGCGGCCCGTTGCGGTTGATGACGGCCACGTCGCGGCGGCGCGTCGTCACATCCCGCCCGCGCTCGAGGATCACCGGCCGCAGTCCCCGCTCAATCAGCCGCAGGGCGCAGAACAGTCCGGCCGGTCCGCCCCCCACGATAACGACCGCCTCGCGCCCCGACACGTCGGGATAGTCGAAGTGGATCTCCTCGGCGGGGGCCGGTTCGTCCACATACAGTTCCAGCGTCAGGTTCACCTTCACCGACCGGCCGCGCGCATCGACCGACCGCTTGAGCAGCCGTGCCAGGGCAATCTGCTCGACCGACACGCCCAACCGGCGGGCGGCAATGGCAACATACGTGGCGGAATCGGCCGCCTGCTTGGGCGACAACGTGAGGGTAAGGGTCTGCGGCATGGCTTTGTCTTGTTTTCCGCAAAGGTAGCCATTCCGCACGACAACGCCGCACGGCGCGACCGCTTTCCGCCGACGGAGTCCGGCTCCGGCCCCGCTGCTGCCCACCCGTACCCTGCCCCCTCTCGAAGGTTCCGCCGCCGCGCACACGGCAAGCGAAAAAGATGCGGGCAATCCCCTTTTTTGCATTACTTTTGCAAGAACGATTCGTACCGATCATGGAACAATTTTCCCAAGCCTACGCTTTTCTCTGGGACGTCTGCGGCCCGTGGGGCATCGCCCTGCTGGCGGGCGTCGTGCTGCTCTTCCTCATCCAGTGCGGGTACTGGGCCGGCTACTACGGCCGCATCCCCTCCTACCGCAACGCCACGAGCGACGGCAGCCGGCCGGCCGTGTCGGTCGCACTGGTCGTGCGCGAAGCCGACGACGCCTTCCTCGAGGAGACGCTGCCGCTGCTGCTCGCCCAGGAGTACGACCGCTACGAGATCGTCATCACGGAACTCACCGGCGACGTCGAATTCGGCGAGACGCTTGCCATGATTGCCGAACACACCCCCCGGCTGAACGTGACACGCATGGTGCGCGACCCGCGCTTCCCGATCAGCGACAAGATGGCTCTCAACGTGGCCATCAAGGCCGCCCGCTACGACAACATTCTCCTCACGACGGCCGACTGCCGCCCGGCATCGAACCAATGGGTGGGACGCATGGCGCGCGGCTTCGAACACGCCGACCTGGTGATCGGCTACTGCGGCATGGAGGGCGGCAACCGCTTCTCCGACCGGATGATCCGCCTGGGACGCGTCGGTCATGCCGCCCGCTGGATCGGCGCCGCCATGCACGGCCATCCCTACCGCGGCATGATCCAAAACCTCGGCCTGACCAAAGCCATCTACTTCGCCAACCACGGCTTCAACCACCTCAACATGAATATCGGCATGGACGACCTCTTCGTCCAGAAGCTGGCCGCCGGAGCCCGCACCGCCACCATCGTGTCGGCCAACTCGCTGGTCCGCCAGAAGATCTGGGGCGGCCTGCGCTGGTGGTATGCCGACCGCCGACTGCAGAGCAACACCTTCCGCTTCTATCCGGCGGGCGTCCGGTTCCGCATCGGGCTCGAACTCTGGAGCCGGGCCCTCTTCCTGCCGGCCGTCGTTGCCGCCATCGTACTGCTGCCCGCGGAACTCAAACTCTTCGCCGCAGCCCTGTGGCTCCTCCGCCTGCTGCTCGTGCTGTTCGAAATGCGGCGCATCGCGCTGCGCCTCTGCGAGCGGGGCGTGATGCGGGTGGCTCCCCTGTACGACCTCTGTTCGCCCTACTACGAAGGGTGGATGGCCCTCTCGCGCACCTTCAAACGATCCCCCGGGGTATGGAGATAGCCGGCTACCTCATCCAGACCGACCAGCAGCTCGTCACGTTGGCCCAGAGCGGCGATGCGGCCGCCTTCGAGATGCTTTTCAACCGCTACCGCGACGGCATCCGCAAACTCTACCTGGCCCGCACGGGCGGCAACGGCAACGATGCCGACGACCTGCTGCAGGAGACCTTCATCAAGGTGTTCCTCAACCTCGACAAATACGACACCGCCTTCACCTTCGGGCAGTGGATCTACACGATCGCCCGCAACACCTTCATCGACTTTGTCCGCCGCCGGCGTGACGATCTCTTCGTCGACGCCGCCCCGACCGGCGCCGCTTCCGGCCTCAACTCCGTCTCGCAGGAGGCAACCCCCGAGGAGCGGTTCATCGACCGGCAGCGCGGCGCCCAGCTGGAGCAGCACCTGGCCAAGATGTCGCCCCGCTACCGGCAGCTGATCGAGCTGCGTTTCTTCTGCGAATACTCCTACGAAGAGATCGCCGCCGAACTGGGCATGCCGCTGGGAACGGTCAAGACCCAGATCCACCGCGCCCGGGCACAGCTCTGCGCCCTCATCACGGCCAGCGACATGCTCTGACCCGCACACCCGATCGCAGTTTCCCTGCGGACAGCACAAAAAAAGAAGAGGCCCGGATGATTCCGGGCCTCGTTCGTTCTGCGGTCGTCTGCGGGTTTTGCCCGCAGCGTTCCGACTACTCCTCCTCGTTGCGACGGAGCTGCTCCACGTAGATGGCGTGGATCTTCTGCTCGCGTTTTACCACGGAAGGTTTCGTGAAGTACTGGCGACGACGAAGTTCCTTCAGGACGCCGGTTCTTTCGTATTTGCGTTTGAATTTCTTGAGAGCGCGCTCGATGTTTTCGCCCTCTTTTACAGGCATGATAATCATTGTGGTACTATTTTATAGATTTGAAATTCGGTCGTTACGGTCTCCGGCTACGCTACCGGAAAGGCTCCGCACCCGTCAATTTTCGCGAGGTGCAGGGCCGAAATGAAGATACGGGGCCAGTCTGGCGGCCTCCTCCATCGTCAACGTATGGTCTTCGATCATATCCTCAATCGTACTCCAACCTCCTTTCAATTGTCTGTTGCGCAGAATCTTCCGCAAGGTTCGCGGAGCGATGTAGGGATGATCCGCAACAGTGTTCGGAGCCGCAAAGTTAATATCAATTTTCCGGATTTTGCAACTGTCCGCCCAAATTTGTTCGCGCATGCGCTCCCAGTTCCGTTCGGTGACCAGCCCCGTCTCGAGCACCTGCCGGGCATCATGGAAGCCGCCCAACCGCCCGCGGTAGGCAATCACCGCCGCAGCCGTCGCCGGACCGATGCCCGGCACGCCGTCCAGCGCGGCCGAATCGGCGCCGTTCAGCTCCACCGGGCCGGGCGACGACACCGCCTCATGCTCCGCCCCCCGTCCGGCCGGCCGCCCCTCCGCCGGGACGATGGCAATCCGGTCGCGCAGGCGGTCAAACATCGCCTCGGAGACCACATACGACTCGGCGAAATCCTCCGCCGTCCGGAAACCGCCCCGCGCCTCCCGGAAGCGGACGATCGACGCCGCCTGACGGGGCGAGAAACCGAGCGCCACGAATCCCTCCGCATCCAGCGCATTGGGATCGAAGGAGGCTGTATCCGTCCGCTCCTGCGCCGCCGACACAGCCGGTGCGACGGCTCCGGATTGCGGGCGCGGCCGCAGGCGATAGGCCTCACCGATCACGATATAGGGTTTCAGCCGGGCATACATCGAATCGGTCACTCCGTAGCAGAGCGCCACATCCTCCGGCACGGCAAACACCTTGCCCGCCGCCCGGTATTTCACCAGCCCCGCCGCCGTGCGCTTCGGCATGCCCAGCTGCCGCAACTCCTCATAGGTCACCTCGTTCGGATCAAAGGCAAACAACCGGACGGTATCCGCTTCCGCTGCGGGGCCCTCCGCCTGTCCGGCGGCCGTCTGCCCGACCAGCCGGTCGCCGAGCAACTGTGCACTGCCGTCGGGTCGGGGCGCCGCCGTCCGGACCAACAGCCAGGCCAGCAGCACCAACAGCGGCAGCAGCAACAGAATGCCCCGCCGCTCGCTCGCCGAAAAGAGCCAGCGCCGTCGCCGTTCGGAATCGTTCTTCCACCGCTCCGTCTGTCGCCTGCCGGGTTTCATGTCCTCCCAACCGTCTTACACCTCCGCCCGGTCGGAGCGCACCAGCCGCCGGTAGCGCCGCGAAGGCGAAGACAGCAGAGCGCCGAGTCCGTATTCATTCCACCGGCGGTCCACCTGGTCCATGGTTGCCTCGTCGGCCGTGACCACATTTGGGAAGTGGGACGGATAACCGGGCCGCCCCGGCAATTTGGTGCGGGCATCGGCCACCAGCCCCCCCTCGCGGAACGCCACGTCGCGCCCGGCATCGGTATTGCCCGTTGCCAGCCACAACAACTCTTCGCCCGAGAGCCCCTCCGCCGCCGCATCGAACAGCACAAGCGCCTGCGGGTGCAAGGCATTCCGCCGCAGGAACTCCCCGACATCGACTGCCGCATCCGGCTCGGCGAAGAGGGCCACTACGCCCCATTCGGCCAGCCATTCGAGGCTCCATGCCCCGATGCCGCCCGCCGCCACGACCCGGTCGGGCAGCGGCCACAGCGGCACATCCGGCGTACAGCCGGTCAGATCGAAAGCCATCTTGCCCCCATAACCGGTGACGGCGGCCGCATGGTCCAGTACATCGAGCACCCCCTCGCCCCGAATGAGGGCCCGGGAGAGATCGGCATGGCGCCACAGTCCCGCCACCGTATGGACATTGCGCGGATCCGTGCCGGAGGGGATCATCAGCAGGTATTTGTTGAAGGTCATCTGTCCCGCCCCCCACAGGGCCGACACCGCCTGGCGGACATGACCCGGATAGCGGGGCGTGAATCCCGCCACGGCAATGTTGTGCGCCACACCCGCCGCCGGCATGTAGAGATCGGTCAGGTCGGGCTGCACGGCAAGGCGCATCGGAGCGAGAAAAATCGTCTCGGTCGCCTTGGCGATATAGAGATCTTCCTGGGGCGGAATTCCCACCACCGTAGCGGGCCATACGGCTCCCTGCCGGTGGGTAATGGCCGTCACGTGAAAGAGTGGATAGCGGTCCTCGAGCGAATAGAATCCCGTATGGTCGCCGAAAGGTCCCTCCACCGCCTTCTCCTCGGCGGGATCAACGTACCCCTCGATGACGAAGTCGCAGTCGTCCGGCACCCACAGTTCGTTGGTCAGGCAGCGCACCAGCCGCACGGGCCGGCGTCGCAGGAACCCCGCCAGCAGGTATTCGTCGATGCCGTCGGGCAGCGGAGCCGTCGCCGCATAGGTATAGACCGGATCGCCGCCCAGACAGACGCTCACGGGCATCCGGCGCCCGGCACGCCGCCAGGCTTCGTAGTGACGCGCACCGGTCTTGTGCATGTGCCAGTGCATGCCCGTCGTCTGACCGTCGAAAAGCTGCATGCGGTACATGCCCACATTGGGGACTCCCGTCTCGGGGTCGACCGTATGCACCATCGGCAGCGTCACGAAGCGCCCGCCGTCGCACGGCCAGCACTGCAGTACGGGCAGCCGACCCAGATCGGCCTCGGCTCCCCGCCACACGGTCTGCTGACAGGCTCCGCGCCCCCGCACCCGTTTCGGAAACCAGCGCGACGCCCGTCCCAGCAGCGGCAGCGCCCCCAGCTTCTCGCCCAGCGTGCCTTTCGGAGCCGTCGCCTCGCGCAGCAGGGCGCCGATGGAGGCGGCAATATCGCCGAGCCGCTCCACCCCCAGCGCCAGCGCCATGCGCCGGTCGGAACCGAACAGGTTCATCAGCACGGGAAACTCGGTTCCCGTCCGTTCGAACAGCAGGGCCCGGCCACCGCCCGGCGACTTGGCCATGCGGTCGGCAATCTCGGCCATCTCCAGCACCGGATCGACCGGCGCGGCAATGCGCACCAGTTCTCCTTCGCGGTCGAGCCGGTCAATGTATTCTTGCAGACTTGCGTACATGATTTTTCGCAATTATTTCCGTATCTTGACAAAGATAGGCATTGACAGGCGATTTCCGACCGCTCCGCCCCTGCGAAAAACGCGCCGCACCGCCCGCCGCCTCCCCGCACGGAGCCCCGTGCTGTGAAGCGACTAACAAAATCGGAACGAAACCGCCGCCCTTATTGAAAAATTCGTAATTTTGTTTGTTGATACGGACATACGACAACACAACAACATACATACCAACTATTTTCAGAAGTTATGGCAAACAACAAGGAAGAGAAGCTCTTCACCGAATTCCCGCCCGTCTCCACGGAGCAGTGGGAAGAGGTGATCAAGGCTGACCTCAAAGGGGCCGACTACCAGAAAAAATTAGTCTGGAGAACCTCCGAGGGCTTCAACGTGCGCCCCTACTACCGGGCGGAAGACCTCAAGGGCATCCAGTACCTCGGCAAGAAGAGCGGCGAATTCCCCTATGTGAGGGGTAACCGCTGCCACAACCGCTGGCGCATCCACGAGACCATCGCCGTCAAGGAGGTGAAGAGCGCCAACGAGTTCGCCCTCCACGCCATCGAGGCGGGCGCCGAGTCGATCGGATTCGACCTGTCGGAGAAACTCTCCGCACAGCAGGTGGCCGACCTGATGGCCGGCATCGACCTGAACGCTACGGAGCTGGCCTTCAGCGGAGTGCCCGACGCCGAGCTGCCCGCCAAGGTACTGGCCGTGGCCGAGGCAAAGGGTGCCGACCCCGACAAGTTCCGCGTCTTCTTCGGTTTTGACCCGATCATCCGCCAGCTCTCGCTCAAGGGCGTCTTCTGCTGCGGCGACCAGGGCCAGCAGTGCTTCAAGACCATCGCCGAGCTGGTGAAGACCTACCACAAGGCCTGGCCAAAAGCCAAATTCATCACCGTGGGCGGCGAGACGTTCCAGAACAGCGGCTCGACCATCGTCCAGGAGCTGGCCTTCACCCTCGCTGCAGGCCACGAATACGTCGTGGGCCTCATGGACGCCGGCCTGAGCGCCGACGAGGCGGCCCGGACAATCCGCTTCTCGATGGGCGTCAGCTCCAACTACTTCATGGAGATGGCCAAATTCCGCGCCGGCCGCATGCTGTGGGCCAACATCATGAACGCCTACGCCGACGGCTGCGCCCGCAAGATGTTTACCCACGCCGTCACCACGACGTGGAACATCACCGCATACGACCCCTACGTGAACATGCTCCGCGGCACGACCGAGGCCATGAGCGCCTCCCTCGCCGGCATTCACTCGCTGGAGGTGATGCCGTTCGATACGGCCTACGAAAGCCCGACCGAGTTCTCCTCGCGCATCGCCCGCAACGTACAGCTGCTGCTCAAGAACGAGTCGCACTTCGACAACGTGGTCGATCCGGCCGGCGGTTCGTACTACATCGAGAACCTGACGGCCAGCATCGCCGAGCAGGCCTGGAACCTCTTCAAGGAGGTTGAGAATCGGGGCGGCTACATCGCCGCATTCCGCGAGGGCTTCATCCCCGACGCGGTAAAGGCTTCCGCCGAGGCGAAGGACAACGCCGTGGCTACGCGCCGCATCGTCCTGCTGGGCACCAACCAGTACCCGAACTTCAACGAAACGGCCGACAAGGCGATCACCGCCGAGACCGTAACGCCCGCCGCCTGCGAGGGCAAGGTGCTCCGCCCCTACCGCGGCGGCATGGCCTTCGAGCAGCTCCGCCTGAAGGTGGACCGCAGCGGCAAAGCCCCGCGCGCCTTCATGCTCACTTGCGGCACGCTGTCGATGGCCCGCGCCCGTTCGCAGTTCGCCTGCAACTTCTTCGCCTGCGCCGGCATCCGCGTCGTGGACAACACCTTCTTCCAGTCGGTTGAGGAGGGCGCCGAAGCCGCTTTGAAATCGGGTGCCGAGATCGTGGTGATCTGCGCGGCCGACGACGACTACGCAACCCTCGCCCCGAAGGCCAAGGAACTGCTGGGCGACAAGGCCATCTTCGTAGTGGCCGGCGCCCCCGCTTCGCAGCCCGAACTGGAGGCACAGGGCATCACCCGCTTCATCAGCGTCCGGAGCAACGTGCTCGAAACCCTGAAAGGCTACGTTAAAGAACTCGGAATCTAAAGAGCAACAACAACGATGAGAGCAAAATTTTCAGATATAAGCTACGAAGGCGGACCCGCTAAATGCTGCCACGCCGGAAAAGGCGGCCACGACGAACACGTATGGCTGACCGCCGAACAGATTCCCGTCAAAGGAACCTACACGGAGAAAGACCTCGAAGGGTTGGAACACCTCAATTACGCCGCCGGTATCGCCCCGTTCCTGCGCGGTCCGTACAGCACGATGTACGTGATGCGTCCCTGGACGATCCGCCAGTACGCCGGCTTCTCGACGGCCGAGGAGAGTAACGCCTTCTACCGCCGCAACCTGGCCTCCGGCCAGAAGGGCCTTTCGGTCGCCTTCGACCTGGCCACGCACCGCGGCTATGACGCCGACCACCCCCGCGTTGTGGGCGATGTCGGCAAGGCCGGTGTGTCGATCTGCTCGGTAGAGGACATGAAGGTGCTCTTCGACGGCATTCCGCTCAACCAGATGTCCGTGTCGATGACCATGAACGGCGCCGTACTGCCGATCCTCGCCTTCTACATCGTGTCGGGTCTGGAGCAGGGCGCACGCCTCGACCAGCTGGCCGGTACGATCCAGAACGACATCCTGAAGGAGTTCATGGTGCGCAACACCTATATATATCCGCCGGAGTTCTCGATGCGCATCATCGCCGACATTTTCGAGTACACGGCCAAGAACATGCCGAAGTTCAACTCGATCTCCATCTCGGGCTACCACATGCAGGAGGCAGGCGCCACGGCCGACATCGAGCTGG
>DHCMC07803__coassemble_580_pt1 | contig 58595 bp, 67 predicted proteins | sample DHCMC07803__metabat2_low_PE_023 | metagenome-assembled genome bin DHCMC07803
TAAAACTGGGTGTTTGTTTTGCAATCTGCTGATTTTCAGCGTTTGTTGCGGAGAGGGAGGGATTCGAACCCCCGGAACCTTGCAGTTCAACGGTTTTCAAGACCGCCGCAATCGACCACTCTGCCATCTCTCCGCCGCAAAAATACAATCCGATTTCGACTTTTGCAAACCGTCCCGCACGTCCGCACAAACACCCCGCAACTGCTTCTCCTCCGGCCCGCTACATCCGAAGGTTCCGGGAGAGCCGGTACGACGCCTGCGCGGAGGATCAGCAACAGCCGCTGCGGCATCACCCGACGATCACGCGTCCGGCCCCCAGAAGCAGCACGGGGAGCCGTCCCGCAAAAGGAGGCTCCCCGCTGCAAATCGTAACCGCACATCTGCGGCCTATTCCACATACAGCACCAGGCCCTTGAGGTATTCGCCCTCGGGGTGGTAGATGTTCACCGGATGGTCGGCCGGCTGGGTGAGCTGGTGCAGGATGCGCACCCGGCGTCCCGCAATGGCCGCCGCCGTGAAGACCGTCGTGCGGAACAGTTCGCGGCTGACCGCCTGCGAACAACTGAAGGTAAAGAGAATACCTCCCGGAGCAATCTGCGACAAGGCGCGTGCATTGAGGCGCGTATAACCCTTGGTCGCGTTGCCCAGCACCTTGTGGTGTTTGGCAAAGGCAGGCGGATCAAGAATAATGAGGTCGAACTGCTTGTCGGTGGTCTTCAGGTAGTCGAACACGTCGGAGGCTACCCCCTCGTGGTGCACGTCGGGGCCGAAGTTCAGCTCCGCATTGCGCACCGCCAGTGCGACGGCCGTGGCGGAACTGTCCACCGAAACCACCTCGCGGGCACCGCCGGCCAAAGCATAGACCGAGAAACCGCCCGTATAGCTGAATGTGTTGAGCACCGTGCGTCCCGCACTGTAGTGCCCCACCAGCGCACGGTTCTCGCGCTGGTCAAGGAAGAACCCCGTCTTCTGCCCCACGCCCCAGTCGACATGGAAGCGGTTGCCGTGTTCGGTGACGATCCGTTCGGTCGACGCTCCGCCACCGTAGAGGTAGCCGTCCACAGCCCCCGTCTCGGCCTTGTAGGGCAACGTCTGCGCACTCTTGTCATAGACGGCCGCAAGGCGATCGCCATAGACGGTGCGCAAGGCCTCGCAGATGGCCTGGCGCGAACGGTACATGCCCACGCTGTGAGCCTGCACGACAGCCACATCACCGTAGATGTCGATCACCAGGCCGGGCAGGTTGTCACCCTCGCCGTGGACCAGCCGGTAGCAGTCCGTGTCGGGGCTGTCGATCAGGCCAATGGCCCGACGTACGGCCCAGGCGGCCCGCAGGCGCGCCTCCCACCACGCCGCATCGATCTCCTCCTGTTCGAACGAGAGGACACGCACCGTGATGGAACCGATCTGATAGTGGCCCCGGGCCAGAAATTCGCCGCTGCGGGCATAGACATCCACCACATCGCCCTCCTCGGGATCGCCCTCGATGCGTTCGATCGCACCGGAGAAGATCCACGGGTGACGGCGGGCAAGCGACTCCTCCTTGCCCCGTTTCAGAAATATCCTGTTCATTTGGGTTCCTGCATCAGTTTGTCATAGATCTCCAGACAGACCCACGCGTCGGTGGCGGCATAGTCGATCTGGGCCGGGGTCAGCGTGGCGGCTTCCCAGTTGCTCAACCGCTGCGCCTTGGACACCGACGCAGCCAGCACGATTCCCGCCAGTTTGCGCACGCTCTTCTCCGCGATGCCCCACTCGCCGACCATGCTCTGCAGATCGACAAAGCCGCGCGGACGGAAGAAGCGGAGTTTCTGCAGCCCCTTGATGTCGTCGCGCACGGCGGCACCCACCTTCAGGACCGAGTCGCTCTCCAGCACCTTGGCGATCTCCTTGGACAGTTTCATCCGGGAGAGGCGGAACAGGAAACAGCGGTCGGCCGACGAAAGCTGCAGCAGCGCGGTACGGTTCGAGACGCCCGCCTTGAACGAAGGACGCGTTTCGGTGTCGAATCCCACCCGCTCGCACGAGAGCAGATAGGCACACGCCGCCGCGGCCCGCTCCTCCGTGTCGATCACCTCCACCGGTCCGGGGAAGGAGCAACGGGGCATGCGGGCAAGTTCTTCGTTGGTGATATGTTCCGGAAAACGGCTCATGCTCTGTCGGATGGCGGAGCGGCCGGCAGGCCGTTCCGTCTGTGGGCGCAAAGTTACCGATTAATCGTGAGTAATCCCGCCGCCGTCATGGAAATTTTCCCCTCTCCGATCAGGCGTTCCGTCGCGGCGGCCACCTGCTGCGGCTCGGCACCCAGTGCGGCAGCCAGTTCGTGCGGGGCGATCCCTTCAGACGGAACGGCCGCCAGGATGCGGTCCCGCAGGGTATCGTCCTGCTGCCGGCGGGCGCGGCGCTCGGCCAGACAGATGTCGCACACGCCGCACGGGCGGGCATCCCACTGACCGAAATACTCCTGCAGCACGACGCTCCGGCAGCGCGTCTCGTTGTCGGCATAGGCAAAGACGGCCTCGAGCCGCCCGGCAGCCGTCTCCTTGCGCAGCTGGTAGGTCTGAGGGGCGATGTAGACATCCTTGTCGGGCAGCCGGTTGTCGAGCAGGGTGACCATCGGACTGCGGTTGCGCGGCACGAAACGGATCACGTGGAGCCGCCAGAGGGTTTTCAGCAGCTCCATGACGCGCTCCTCGGTGTAGCCGGTGTAGATGGCCATCTCCTGCACATCGACGGGCCTCAACGAGGTGAAGACCCCCGTATAGAGCCGCAGAATGGTACGCAGGATGTTGTCCAGATCTTCCCGCTCGACCCGCAGGGCATAGAGATCGTCGCGGCTGACGCAGAACATCAGCCGTGCCGGATTATCCTCCTCGTCCGAGAAGACCAGGTAGCCGTTCTGCTGGAGAATCTTCAACGCATTGCGCACCGTCCCGGCAAAGAGGCGGTTCCGCGCACAGAACTCGGGCAGGTTGAGGGCCATCGAGGCAAACTTGCCCTCGCCGACCGCCACGCCGAGGTAGTTCATCAGCCGCACGTAGATCTCCCGGATCCGGTCGATGGCGGGGAATTCGGAATTGAAACGCCGGGTCAGTTTCTCCTTCTCGTCCGAGGCAACGATCAGCACGGCATAGGCCCGCCGCCCGTCACGACCGGCCCGGCCCGCCTCCTGGTAATACTCCTCGAGCGAACCGCACAAGCCGTAATGCACCACAAAGCGCACGTCGGCCTTGTCGATGCCCATGCCGAAGGCGTTGGTCGCCACCACAACCCGCGTGCGCCCCGACACCCAGTCGTTCTGACGCAGCGTCCGCTCGCCGTGCGGCAGTCCGGCGTGGTAGTAGTCGGCCGACACCCCCGCCTCCCGCAGTTCGTCGGCCAGCCGTTCGGCCGCCTCGCGCGTGCGGACATAGACGATGCCCGATCCGGGCACATTTTCCAATATGCGCAGCAACTGCCCCTTGCGGTCGTCCGTATGGCGCACCGAGAGGGAGAGATTGGGACGGGCATAATCGCTGCGGATCACGCAGGGGACCCGGAAGCGGAGTTTCTCCATGATGTCCTCCGCCACCCGGTCGGTCGCCGAAGCGGTCAGCGCCAGCACGGGAACGTCGGGAAGGATCTCCCGCAGACGGGCAATGCGCAGATAGGCCGGCCGGAAGTCGTAGCCCCACTGCGAGATGCAGTGCGCCTCGTCGACAGCCAGCAGATTGACGTTCATCTTGGCCACCCGTGCGGCAAACACCTCGCCCGCAATCCGTTCGGGCGAGACGTAGAGAAACTTGACGTCGCCGTAAACGCAGTTGTCGAGCGTGATGTCGATGTTGCGCGCACTCATGCCGGAATGGATGGCAACGGCCGGAATGCCGCGCCGCCGCAGGCCGTCCACCTGATCCTTCATCAGCGCCACCAGCGGCGTCACCACGATGCACAGTCCGTCGGTCACGAGGCCGGGCAGCTGGTAGGTGAGCGACTTGCCGCCGCCCGTGGGCATCAGCGCCAGGGTATCGGCACCGGAGAGCACGGAACGGATCGTCTCGGGCTGGGTACCGCGCAGGGCGGGATAGCCCCAGTAGCGGTGCAGGGCATCCAGCAGGACGGTTTCGGTGATGTCGCTTCGTTTCATACCCCAAAATTAGCCAGAAACCGCCGGAAAACATAATTCCCGCCCGCCCCACCGCCGTTTTTCAACACATGCACCTGCCCGCCGGTCGGGCGCCCCGTCCATCCCCGCACAACCTGCGCCCCCAGGCGACCCGCTGTTCCGCCCCATCCCCGAAAGCAACAAAACGAAGCGACTGCTCCGCTCCACACCGCCTGCATGGCTGTTTTTACAACACTATATGTGTAATTATAGAAATTTTGTTATTTTTGTATTTAAACAATAACCTTAAAATTACTACCATGAAAAAATTCAGCGTACTGCTTGCCCTGCTGCTTCTGGCCACAGGTGCCGTCTCGGCCAAACCCAAACATCCTGCTCCCCGCCTGTTCCCCTATCAGGGCGAGGTCTCCCTGCGCGGTGCCGTCTCCGCTCCCACCCCCGGACTCGGCATCTCGTACATCAACGGCGTCCGCTTCAACCCCTACCTCTTCGTAGGTGGCGGCATCGGTCTCCACAGCAACGATTACGGCATCTACGTTCCCCTGTCGCTCGACATCAAAGGATATATTCCGGTCGGCCGACACACCGACTTCATGTTCTTCTGCGACGGAGGTCTGATGTTCGACCCCGAACACCCCAGCCACGGATTCATCCGCCCGGGATTCGGTCTCAACTTCCACGTCGTAAAGAGCTTTGCCATCAACATCGGCTTCTACTACGAATATGCCCCCTACGAACGAAACCGCAACAGCACCGAATTGCCCAGCACATACACGCAACGCATCCACTCGATCGGCTTTGCGCTCGGATTCTCCTTCTGATCCGAACGATACACGACAAAAACAGGCGAGGCGGAGCAGCTGCTCCGCCTCGCCTTGTCTTTGGCTTCCTCTTCGCGCACACTATGCGTTCCGGATGTGTTTGCGCAACCGGCGGAACAGCCCCTTTGTGTGGCGGGCCATCTTCTCGGGATAGATATCCTGTATGTTGATCAGGATACCGGTCTCCTCCACGTCGCCGAAATCGGGATTGGTGACCGTATCGAACACCTTCATCGAGGGCGAAAGGCTCATGTAGGAGTTGATCATCGGCGGAATGAACTCGTCCAGCTTGCGCAGCTCCTTGACCAGAATGCGGTAATCCTCCATATAGGAACCGCCCGTAAAGCAGCGTTCCATGGCTTCGCGGTCGATGTGCATCTCCACCGGGTAGAGCGGCTCGAGCAGCCGGTCGCGGTCGGGGAAATACTTGTGCAGGAAATACATCAGGATGTTGCGCGCCTCCTTGTTGTAGTTGCCGTACATGGTGACCTTGCCGAAAAAGTAGCGGGAAGCGGGATTCTCCACGATCAATGCGCCCAGACCGTCCCACAGGTTATCGAGCGCATAGAGGCTCTTGGCATCGCGCGTACGCTGGTAGCGCGGCTGCACGAACGAACGCCCCAGTTCGATGGTATGGGGCAGCACCTCGCGGCGGAACTTGTCGCTGAAGCGGAAATAGTGCTCCGTGGAGAGGTGTTTCGGATATTCCGACTCACAGATGATGTAGCGGTAACCGCCCAGGATCTCCCGCGAGACGGGATCCCACACGAAGAGCTGCTCGTAGCCGTCCTCGGCCAGATCCTCCTCGTCGATATCGAGCTCCCGGCCCGTACCGCCGCCCGCCTGCCGGAAAGCCAGTTCCCGCAGCCGGCCGATCTCCCGCATCACGTCGGGCGCCTCGGAGGCCCGAAGCGTATAGATCATGTTTCCGGCGTTGTTGGTTGTCCGCAACAGGCGATCTTCCGTCAGTTCCCGTTCGATCAGCTCCCGCGGTACGGCATCAATAATCGGTTCCATACGTTGTTGTTCTCTTCTGTTCCTGCGTCATGCGGCCGCCGCCCTCAGGCTCTCCTGCCGACCGCTTCGCGCAGCGCATAGGCGCGCTCGCGTACCATCTGCGTGGCCTGCAACGGGGTACGCCCCCTGGCCAGCAGCCGGTCGCAGGGGATCGGTTCGCCGATCACAATTTCAAAATCGCTCCCCCCCTGCCGAAACATTTCGTCCACCAGGTAGAGCATCTCAATATTCACCCGCACCCCCAGCGCCTTGCGGAAATTGGAGAGGCGGTAAAAGAAATTCGACAGCCGGCCGTCGAAATAGACGGGCACCACGTCCCGTCCGTAAGCGACCGCCTTCTTGATGAAGTTGGGCTTCCACGCCAGGTCGCGCACCTCGCCCTTCTGGCGGCGCGAGCAGAGCCCCGCCGGGAACGTGACGATCGGCACATCCGACGCAAAGGCCTCGTTGAAAGCCTCCACGCTGCGCTCCTGCTGGCGGCCGTGCTTGTTGACCGGCACAAAAAGGCTTTTGATCGGCTCCAGGTGCATCAGCAGGTCGTTCACCACGACGCGCACGTCGCCGAAATAGGTGCACACCTCGTCGGCCAGCATCAGCCCGTCCAGGCCGCCGAACGGATGGTTCGAGGCAAAGACATAACGTCCCTTCGGGTCGAGCCGCTCCATGCCCACCGCATGGTACCCCACCCGCATGTACTGCAGGGCCGCCCGCACGAAGGCAATGCCCTCCAGATCCCCGAAGCGGGTCAGGATCTCGTTCACCTCCCGCTCGTGAATGGTGCGGCGCAGGTAGTCGATCACCCACCGCGGCAGGCGGCGCGCCAGTTTCGGATTCTTGCCCTCGATGACTTTATAGACGTCAATGGTCTCCATGCCCGCGACGCACTAACGGCACTCGCCCGTGAAGGGGATCTTGTCGATGCGGCGCTGGTGACGACCGCCCTCGAACTCGGCGTTCAGGTAGGCGTCCACAATGGCCGTAGCCATCGTATTGTCGATGAAACGGGCCGGCAACGACAGGATGTTGGCATTGTTGTGCTTGCGGGCCAGTTCGGCCAGTTCCGGATTCCAGCAGAGTGCGGCCCGGATGCCCTGGTGCTTGTTGAGGGTCATCGAGATGCCGTTGCCGCTGCCGCACAGGGCAATGCCCATGGGCAGTTCGCCCTTCTCGATGGCGCAGGCCAGCGGGTGGGCCGAATCGGGATAATCGAAGCTCTCCGCACTCGGTGCACCGAAGTCGAACACTTCGAAACCGCGGCTCTCGAGAAAGCCGATCAGAAATTCCTTCATTTCGTAGCCCGCATGGTCGGAGGCAATGCCTATCTTCTTCGTTTCCATTGTCCTAATATAAGTTTTGTTTTGGTAAAGTTATGCAAAAATAGCATTCCTCCCCTATCGCGATTTGACCAACCGCAAAAAAATCCCTAAAATTGTTTGGCCGATGCAACGAAACCCGTTGCCACCGCATCATTTATAACGAATCGTCCTTGACACAGGAGCAGATCATAGCCGGCTGCCGGAAAGGCGACGCCGAAGCCCGACGCGAACTGTACATGCGCTATGCCGGCGCCATGTACGGCGTTGTCTGCCGTTACGTCCGCGACCGGGCCACTGCCGAGGATCTGCTGCACGACGGATTCGTCACCCTCTACACGCACATCGGCGAATACCGCGGCTCCGGCTCCTTCGAGGGGTGGTGCCGCCGCATCTTCGTCAACACCGTGATGAGCCATTTCCGCCGGAAGAATCCGCTCGCGGAAGCCGACGAGCTCTCCTCCCCGCAGGCGCCCGTCAGCGCCGCCCAGCCGACGGTCATCGACCAGCTCTCGGCCGAAGAGATCAAAGCCTGTACGGACGAACTGCCCGAGGGATACCGCACGGTCTTCAACCTGCGCGCCGTCGAAGAGTACGACTACGCGGAGATCGCCGACCTGCTGGGCATCAGCGAGACCACCGTCCGGTCGCAGTACCAGCGGGCCCGCATGCGTCTGATCGAGATCATGCAACGCCGCCTGCACGCCCGCTCCGGCGACTGACCTCCGACGCCCGCAAACCGAAACAGAGCAACATGAAGATAGAAGAATCACAAACGCACGACCCGCTGGACGCCTTCGAACGCAAGGCGGGCGAAACGCTGCGCCGCTACGAAGAGGTGCCGCCCGAGGCGATGCTGGCCCGGATCGAACAGACCCTGGCTGCCCGGAGCGCTATCCCCGTGCGACGCACGCTGTGGCGCAGGGCCTACACCTGGACGGCCACGGGCATCGCCGCCGCCATTGCGGCCGGTCTGCTCCTGACGCTGCCGAAAACGGCCCACCGCACCGAAGCGCTGCCCGCGGCTTCCATGGCACAAGCCATTACGCCGGCTGACGGAACGCCGCTTTCCACCCCGGAGACACCGACATCCGCCGTCCCCGCGCGTCCCGTTCCGCCGCAACAGTCGGCCGCCCGGGAAATGACCGTTCCCGATACGGCCGTTTCCGCCGAAGGGCTACCATCCCTCCCGGCCCGGGAACCGGAACCCGTTCCGGAATCATCCCGCACGGAAACCATGCCAACACCCCCGACTACCCACCATACCATCGAGGCCGACGAAGCCGCCCGGACACTCCGCGCCCGCACGGAGGCCTACTGGGATCGGTTGATCGCCCAGGACAGCCGCCCCAACCGTCGGCACGCCGCTGACCGGAAAATCGCCCTGGGCGCCTATGCCGGCAACTTCGGCGCAGGGCAGGCCGACATCTCTTCCGCCGATCCGACCGCATTCAGCGACCTGTTCGTCAGCCAGCGGGAAGACAGCGGTTATGCCCTGGCCACCAGCCTTACCGACGAAAACGGAACCCCCACCACGCCACCTCCCGGTCACATTCCGGAGGCCTTCTCGCTCCGCCACCGCCTGCCGCTGAACGTCGGTCTCTCGCTGGCCGTACCGCTCACCGACCGGCTGTCGCTCGTGACAGGTATCAACTACTCCTACCTCTACTCGTCGGGCCAACAGCAATTCATCGCCAGTCAGGTGGCGGCCACCCGCGAACTCCACTACCTCGGCATTCCGCTCGGCCTCTCCTACACCTTCTACCGCACGGGACGGTTCGGCTTCTACGTACAGGGGTCCGGCATGATCGAGAAGGCGGTGGCCTGCCGCGAAACCCTGCGCATCACCACCCCGCAGGATCAGAACTTCGAGCGATACAACAACCGCATCGACGGCGTACAGTGGTCGGTCGGCGTGACGGCCGGCGTCGACTTCGCCTTCACCGACCACATCGCCCTCTACCTGGAACCCGGCGCCAGCTACTACTTCCGCGCCCCCTCCCAGCCCGAGAACTACCGTACGGCCCATCCGCTCCATTTTGCCTTCCGAATCGGTCTCCGCTTCGGGGTCTGATACGCCCGACCGAGAAATTTTTCGCGGCCGATGCAACAAAACGCCGCCCTGCCGCATCCATGTAACGTAAGCCGCCCCGAAAGGAGGCTCCGACAAATCATGTACACCTGGTTGAAACATATCGTCTCCGCGCTCTTCGCCCTGGCAGCGATGAGTCTCTTCGCATCCTGCGACAAGGCGGACGGTTTCGGTTACGACATCGTGTACAACGGCTTCGGTGAAATCTCACGATTGGCCCCGAACGGTTATTTCGAAATCACGCGTGACGATGGCACCCTGTTACGCGTCGTCGAATACGGCGGCACCTGCCGCCCGACGCTCGGCGAACGGGTCTTCTTCAAATACAACATCCTGCCCGGAGCTGGCAACTACGAGAGCTGTTATTCGTCCGACGAGCGCACCGTACTGGATGTCAAGGTGATTGTCTTCAACACCCTCTACTCTGCTCCCATTGTCCGCAAGAGCGATCTGCTGGAGGACGAAGGGCGCGACAAGACGATCGGCGACGATCCGATCCGGATTGTCAATGCCGCCTTTTCGGGCCACTATCTCAACATCGGCTTCGAATACTTCCGGATTCCGGAGGGAACACCCCACCGCATCAACCTGGTGTGGGACAACACCCGGCCGGCAACCGACTCGGTCTACCTTGAGCTCCGCCACAACGCCATGGGCGAAACCGAAGCCGCCGGCGTACCGCTGGTCAGCGAAACGGGACTGGCTTCGTTCCGGCTGACGGATCTCGTCCCCGAAGGCGCCGAAAGCATCAACATACGCCTCCGCTACAATCTGGATTGCAACAACGATGGATACACCCAGGCCAACAGATACATTACCGGTACATTTCACCTGAATGCAGCACACAACACCTATATTGCCGGGGACGAGCTGTTCCTCCCCGAAAACACCACTACTTTTATCCGGTAAGTAAGTTTATTTGGCCGAGAGGGGATAACGCATGTCTTACGTAAACGTTATCCCCTCTCATTTTTTTTGTACGGACCGCTCTTCTGCGCTCTCTTTCCTTCTCTTCACCAGGAGCTTTCATCCGCCCTGCCGCCGTTTCTCCCTCCGCGCAACGGGCTGCCCCCATTCCGTTGAGCGGGGGAAAAGCCGCATGCGGATCAAATATATATTTATATATTATTGCTTTTTAATTATCTTTCATCTAACTTTGGAAACATGATATGTCATATCCTGCTCACGCAGGAGACACATCATGTCAACCTATCCTTAATTAACCTCAAATCATTCATCTAATGCAATCCTTACCCAGGTTCTGTTTTCAGATGATGGCTGCCTGCACCCTGCTGGCGGCCTGTCATCAGGACGAAATGACCAACCGTCCGCCCGAAACCCTTTCCGACCACGCCATCCGCTTCGAAATCGGCTTTGCTCCGACCACCCGAACGGAAACCGGCGCCGACTTCAAAACCACATGGACATCCGGCGACCGGATCGGCCTCTTTGCCGCTCCCGCCGGCGAACCGCTGCAAAGCACCGGCAACCCGATCCACAACGTTGCGCTGACCTTCGACGGTACCCAATGGAGCGGCGAGGCGTTCTGGCCGGAGGAATGCGAGACCCTCGACTTCTACGCCTACTACCCCTATGACGAAGCAGCCGAAGATCCCGGCGCCATCGCATTTGCCGTTCACTCCGACCAGCAGGGGATCAACTACGCCCTCTCCGATCTGATGACCGCCACCAGCGCGGCCGTCTCGCAAGGAGCGACCGTAGCCCTCTCCTTCTCCCATGCTCTCTCCATGGTTCAGGTCACCGTACCGGCCAGCCCCTACAAAAGCATGGGCCCCGATGAAACCCTCACCGTCTACCTGCCCGGCGTCCACACCCGTGCAACGCTGAACCTGAGCGGTGCCACGCCGACCGTCACGACGGATACGAACGACACGCCGACAACCGTCACCCTATACCGCGTACCGGCCGATACTGCCGAGGGACATATCTTCCGTGCACTGCTTCCGGCCCAGACCATCGAAGCGGAGGAGGGGCTCTTCCTGTTTGAACACGACGCCCGCCAGCTCATCCGCGACACCGAAGCAGCCGTCGTAGAGACCGCAGCCGGCCGTGCCGAGACCTTCGAGCGTACGCTCCCGGCCAATCTCTACCAAACCGTATTGTGCAAGAACGGAACCTTCACCATGGGTGCCAACACCAACGATCTGTGGGCCGACAAAATTCATACGGTCATTCTGACCCGCTCGTTCTACATCACCCGTTACGAAATCACCAACATCCAGTTCGCCACCTTCCTGAATGAAACGGGAGTCGGCGAAGACGGCAAACTGCCATCGGGCAATTACCCGGATCAGCCCCTGGTGGCCACCCACCCATGGGGTCGGGGTCTGACCTGGAGTGAGGCCGACGGCTGGCAGCCCAACGAGGGCTATGCCGATGCCCCCGCCATCTGCGTATCGTGGTACGGTGCCGACGAATTCGCCCGCTGGGCAGGCGGTGCGCTGCCGACCGATGCACAATGGGAATACGCCTGCCGGGCCGGATCGGATGAAAACTATTCGTTCGGCGCAGACGTCACCCAACTGGGCAACTACTGCTGGTACAGCGACAACAAGATGGGCAGCGGCACGCACGAAGTCGGCCTGAAACTGCCGAACAACTGGGGCCTGTACGACATGCATGGCAATGCTGCGGAATGGGTGGCCGACTGGCTCTACTACGACTCGGGCATCATGATCGATCCGGAGCACTCCGGCGAGGAGTTCAACAACTACGACCAGAAGCTGACCCGTGGCGGCCACTATGCCGAAACACCGCTGAGCTGCTACTCAGCCCTAAGCACTCCCAAGTCACCCGACTCCTGTGAACCGACCGTCGGTTTCCGCATTATTTTCCCCTTGTAATCTTTAATTCACCAGATCAACATGAAATCCATATACAAACTGTTCCTCCGTCCGCAACGCTGGCTGCTGGCCACCGTTGCCGCCGCTGTCGCCGGATGCGACAAACCGGTCCAGACTCCGCCTCCCACCTTCGGAGAAATTCCCGTCTCCCTGCAGGCAACCCTGGTATCCGAAACGGGAGAAACCTGGCAGGCCGACGATGCCGCAGGCCTCTTCATGCTGCAGGCGGGCGGTACGCTGCCGACCGACCTGGTAGCCGACATGAACAATATCCGCTACGCCATCGATCCGGAATCGGGACTGCTCTCCACCTCTGAAGAGCACTTCTACCCGGCCGAAGGCCAGGTCGATCTGATTGCCTACGTCCCCTATACCCAATCCGCCCTGTCGGCCGAGTGCGACTACCGGGTAGATGTCAGCGACCAGCGCACCCCCCGCGCCATCGACCTGCTCTATGCCCGCACGACGGAGATCACGCCGGCCGAGCAACCCGTTACGCTGGCCTTTTCCCATCAGTTGAGTCGCCTCACCCTGGATCTGAAAGCCGGATCGGGCATGACGGCCGATGCGATTGCCGCCCTCACGGAGGCTGACGTCACGATCGCCGGACTCCCCGTAACGGCCACTTTCCATCTCACGGACGGCACCCTGGCGGTCGATCCGGCCGACAAGACCTTCTCGCCCCGGAAAAATGAAACCGCTTCGGAAGGTGCAGCCGCCTCGTTCTCGGCCATCGTCATTCCCCAGAGCGCCGCAACCGGTACGGTAACGTTCCGTATCGACGGTCAGGAGAGCGTATGGACGCTTGAGCCCACTGCGTTCGAGGCCGACAAACACTATACCTATCCCATCACACTCAATGCCGACGGTACGCTTTCTGTCGGCACGCCGACCATCACCGACTGGGAAACCAGTTCCCACCCGGAACAGACACTGCCGTATGTCTTCGAAACGACGCGCATTCCGGCCGGTACGTTCGTCATGGGAAGCCCCGACACCGAAGCCGGGCATGCCGCCAACGAACTGCAACACGAAGTGACCCTGTCTCAGGCCTTCTTCTGCACGCGCCAGGAGATCACCAATGCCCAATACGCCGCGTTCCTGAACGCAACCGGTGTAACGGAAAACGGCCTGCTGACCTCCGGTCTCTACCCGGACAAGGTGCTCATCGCATCGCATGAGCGCGGACTGCAATGGAATGCAACCGCGGGCTGGCAACCGGCCGAAGGTTATGCGGAGTACCCCGTCATCAACGTATCGTGGTACGGTGCCGACGAGTTTGCCCGTTGGGCTGGCGGCATGCTGCCCACCGAAGCCCAATGGGAGTACGCCTGCCGGGCCGGCAGTGAAGGGGCCTACTGGTTCGGTGACGATTTCGTCCTCGGCGGCGGCCAGAACTGCGCATGGTACAACGAGAACGCCACGGTCACACAACCCGTAGGCGATAAAAAGCCGAACAACAACTACCTCTACGACATGTCCGGTAATGTCCGGGAGTGGTGCCGCGACACCTGGAACGGTGCCGGCTACGACTCGGAGGCTCCGGTCACCGATCCGGTCAGCCCCTATCCCGGCGATGACCGCATTCTGCGCGGCGGTTCGTGGAAAAGCGATCTCACCGCCCTGCGCTCTGCCAGCCGGGAAGCCGCTGCCCCCGAGGAGATGGGCGACGACATTGGCTTCCGCATTATCTTCCCGCTGTAACCTCCCTGCGCGGCCGAGGGGATGACACCCCGGATCCGAAATGCACCAGATCGGATCCCATCCGCGCACATCGGCAACCTGCATGCAACACCCCGACCCGGATGGATCGGGGTGTTACTTTTTGGCCATGCCCTTTCCGGTACCTCTGCCGCCCAGGCTCTTGTCTTGCGCCAGGCCGCATCCCGGCACGCCCCGCATGCGAACCCATACATCACGCATCCAAGGCCCCTTACACCTGCAACGCAACCGACTCGGCCCCCTTTTCTTCTCCACCGGCCAAACGTCAGCAGACAGACAAGCGCGGAATAGCCGCAGCAGGCGCCTGCCGAAACGGGATAGCACGCCACCGGCAGACTGCCGCGACGGGAAACAATGACAGTTGGTTGGCTGTCTGCAGCAGACTATAAACTGCAGCAGCCGACACGGAGCCATCACCTCCCTTGCCTCTCCCTGCGCCGCCGTCCCTCTCCCTAACCACCTCGCGTACTCCTCCCGCAACAAAAAAGGCGGAACCTCTTTGCGAGATTCCGCCCCACTATCAAATAGCTGGCGATATAATAAATGAAATTTATTACTCTTTAGCTGCTTCTGCCTCCGGAGCAACCTCGGGCTGAGCCTCGGCTGCCTTCTTGCCGCCACGGCTACGACGCGTACGCGTTTTTGCCTCAGGAGTAGCACCGGCCTTGTAGGTCTCATTGAAATCAACGAGTTCAATGATACACATCTCGGCTGCATCGCCCTGACGGAAACCGGTATGCAGGATACGGGTATAACCGCCCGGACGGTTGGCAATGCGCGGAGCCACCTCACGGAACAGTTCCGTTACGGCGTGTTTGTCCTTCAGATAGCTGAAGACCACACGACGCGAGTGGGTCGTGTCCTCTTTCGAACGCGTGATCAGCGGCTCTACGAACTTCTTGAGCGCTTTGGCCTTGGCAACAGTCGTCTCGATCCGTTTGTGGAGGATCAGCGAGCTGGCCATGTTGGACATCATCGCCTTGCGGTGACCGGCCTGACGCCCCAGATGGTTGATTTTCTTATTGTGTCTCATAATGCTTCGTATCGGTTAAGTAATTTCCGCCTCCTCGCACAAGGTCCGGAGACGATAACGGCACTCCGGCCTTAATCCTTATCGAGTTTGTACGGCGTGACGTCCATGCCGAAGTGGAGATTCAGACTGTTCAGCAGATCATCCAGCTCCGTCAGCGACTTCTTGCCGAAGTTACGGAATTTCAACAAATCGTTCCGATTGTACCGTACCAGATCGCCGATCGTGTCCACCTCGGCTGCCTTCAGGCAGTTCAGGGCACGCACGGAGAGATCCTGATCCGAAAGTTTCGTCTTGAGCAACTGCCGCATGTGCAGAACGTCCTCATCGAACTCTTCGGACATGTTGTTCTCTTCCAGATTCAGCGTGATCTTCTCGTCGGAGAAGAGCATGAAGTGCTGGATCAGAATCCGTGCAGCCTCCTTCAACGCCTCCTTCGGGTGGATGGAGCCGTCCGTGGTGATCTCCAGCGTGAGTTTCTCGTAGTCGGTCTTCTGCTCTACGCGGTAGTTCTCTACGGTGTACTTCACGTTCTTGATCGGCGTATGGATCGAGTCGATGGCCAGCACGCCGAACTCGGCATCCGGCTGACGGTTCTCCTCGGCCGGCACGTAACCGCGCCCCTTGCAGATGGTCAGCACCATCTGGAGCTTGGTCTCCGGCGTCAGGTGACAGATCACCAGATCAGGATTCAGTACTTTAAAATTCGTAAGGAAATTCGAGATGTTCCCTGCCGTCAGTTCGCTCTGTCCCGCCACGTTGATGGTTACGGTTTCCGTATCCACGTTTTCCACCGTCCTGACAAAACGCACCTGCTTGAGATTGAGGATTATGTCGATCATCCCCTCCATAACGCCGGGGATGGCGGCAAATTCATGATCGACGCCGGTCACCCTGACATTCGTAATCGCATACCCTTCCAGCGAAGAGAGCAGAATACGGCGCAGCGCATTGCCGATCGTCATACCGAATCCCGGCTCCAACGGACGGAACTCAAACTTTCCGAACTGGGAGGTAGACTCAAGCATAATGACCTGTTCAGGCTTCTGGAATGCTAATATTGCCATAGTTTTCGCTTTATTAATCTTTGTTTTCTTCGTGCTGCATCATCGCGGGGCTAAGCCGCCGACGCATTTTCACGCTCCTCGGAGCACAACGCTGCATGCAATACCCGCCCACAGCGGAAACGGCCGGCAGAACTGCCTGTATTTTCCGGCCGGATGACCGGCCGGAAAATGCCGCGGTCAGAGACTATTTCGAATAGAGTTCGACGATCAGCTGCTCCTTGATGTTCTCGGGGATATCCTCCCGCTCCGGTCTCTGGAGGAAACGGCCCGTCATCGTTGCCGGATCCCACTCCAGCCACGAGTAGCGGTTGCGTTTGCCGGCCAGCGACTCGGTGATTACCTCAAGGCTCTTCGATTTCTCACGTACGGCAACGACATCGCCGATCTTCAGGCTGTAGGAAGGAATGTTCACTACCACGCCGTTTACCGTGATGTGACGGTGGGAAACGAGCTGACGAGCAGCAGCACGCGTCGGAGCGATACCTAGACGGAATACCACGTTGTCCAGACGCGACTCGAGCAGTTTCAACAGGTTCTCACCCGTGATACCACCCATGCGGGCAGCCTCCTCGAAAGTTTTGTGGAACTGTTTCTCCAGAATTCCGTAGGTATATTTGGCTTTCTGCTTTTCGCTCAGCTGCGTACCGTATTCCGATACTTTTTTGCGTTTGCGGTTGATGCCGTGCTGTCCAGGAGGATAGTTTTTCTTCTCCAGCGATTTGTCCACGCCGTAGATTGCCTCACCGAACTTACGAGCGACCTTGGTTTTTGGTCCTATGTATTTTGCCATTGTTTTGCTTGATTTTTGTATTTACGCACATATCGCGCCGTTATGAATCCACGCTCCGAAAAGGCGTAGAACCGGTCCCGGCACTGATGACCGAACAAAATCCGAACGGTATAACTTTCGAGATTATACCCTGCGGCGGTTGGGCGCACGGCATCCGTTGTGCGGCATCGGCGTAACGTCGATGATCTCCATCACCTCGATACCGGCACCGTGGATCGTACGGATAGCCGACTCACGACCCGAACCGGGACCTTTCACATACACTTTTACCTTGCGAAGACCAGCGTCGTATGCGACTTTGGCGCAATCGCTGGCTGCCATCTGGGCGGCATAGGGAGTGTTCTTCTTGGAACCTCTAAAGCCCATCTTACCAGCCGAGCTCCAACTAATAACCTCTCCGGCGCCATTGGTCAGGGTCACGATCACGTTGTTGAACGTGGAATGAACGAAAGCCATTCCGACGGGTTCAACCTTTACGACCCTTTTCTTCGTTACTCCAGTTTTCTTTGCCATATCAACTCTTCGAAATTATTACTTGGTTGCTTTCTTCTTGTTAGCCACGGTCTTCTTCTTACCCTTACGCGTACGGGCGTTGTTCTTGGTGCTCTGACCGCGCACGGGAAGACCGAGACGGTGACGGATACCGCGGTAGCAACCGATATCCATCAGTCGTTTGATGTTCAACTGTACTTGCGAACGGCATTCGCCTTCTACCTTGATGCCGCTTTCGGCAATCGCGTTACGAATGGCTGCAACCTGGTCGTCGTTCCAGTCCTGTACCTTCATGTTCGGATCTACGCCGGCCATGTTGAGGATCTTCAGCGAAGTGCTGCGGCCGATGCCGTAGATATACGTCAGGCCAATTTCGCCGCGTTTGTTCTTGGGTAAATCTACACCTACTATACGTGCCATAAACTTTCTCTCAATTTAAAATTAACCTTGGCGCATTTTGTACTTCGGGGTCTTTTTGCAGATCACATAAAGTTTGCCCTTACGCCGAACGATCTTGCAGTCCTCGCTACGTTTCTTAATGGATGCTTTTACTTTCATTTTGCAAACATCTTTCTAATTTACCAAATCCATAGGGAAACCTCTCCGCCACCGATCGTTTCGCAACGATCCTCTCCGCATCACGCGGATACCGACGGAGTCGCCTCCTGCTACTTGTAGCGGAAAGAGATTCGCCCCTTCGTCAGATCGTAGGGGGACATTTCCACTTTCACTTTGTCACCGGGCAGGATCTTGATGTAGTGCATCCGCATCTTGCCCGAGATATGGGCGGTGATTACGTGTCCGTTGTCGAGCTCCACGCGGAACATCGCATTGGACAATGCTTCGGTAATCGTACCGTCCTTTTCGATAGCTGCCTGTTTTGCCATAAGAGTTTTTCAGTTTTTTCATTGCTCCGGTCCGCTCCGTCTCCGACTCCGGGATGTCCCGGTATCGGTCCGGACGACCGCTGTCGCCGCGGATCGGCCCGCAGCTATGAAATCGCCCTTTCGATGATTCCGAAATCCGTCAGCACATCGGCACCGCCCTTGCGGATGGCCACTGCAAATTCGAAGTGGGCCGAAGGTTTGCGGTCTGCGGTGCGAACCGTCCAACCGTCGTCTTCAAAGACCACATACTTGGTACCCATGTTGATCATGGGTTCGATGCAGATGACCATGCCTTCCTTCAGCAGCGGTCCCCTGCCGCGCATTCCGTAATTGGGCACCTCCGGATCCTCGTGCATGTCCCGGCCGAGGCCGTGGCCTACGAGTTCCCGTACGACCGAAAAGCCGTTCGCTTCGGCATGTCCTTGCACAGCCGCGGCAATATCGCCGACGCGGTTGCCCGCTTTCGCCTGTGCGACACCTTTATAAAGAGCTTCTTTGGTCACTTGCAGGAGCTTGGCTACCTGCGGATCGATGTTGCCTACCGCAAACGTGTAGGCCGAATCGCCATAGAACCCCTTCATAACCGTGCCACAATCCACCGAAACGATGTCGCCTTCCTTCAAGGCGTAGGAGGAGGGAATGCCGTGTACAATCTGTTCGTTGACCGAAATGCACAACGTATTGGGGAAGCCTGCGTACCCGAGGAAGCCGGGAACTGCTCCGTGAGAACGGATAAACTCCTCGGCAATGGCGTCGAGTTCGAGCGTCGTGACGCCCGGAGCAATGTGCTTGCCCACCTCGGCCAATGTTGCGCTGACGAGCAGATTGTTCTCACGCAGCAGTTCGATTTCTTCCTCTGTCTTTATCGTTACCATACGATTTCAAAACTCATAAAAGCAGTTCACATATCATTACAAACCGCTCCGTCCCTTGATACGGCCGGTCTTCATCAGACCGTCGTAGTGACGCAGCAGCAAGTAACTTTCAACCTGCTTGAGGGTGTCGAGAATCACACCGATAAGGATCAGCAGCGACGTACCGCCAAAGAAGAGCGAGAACTGCTGACTGATACCCAGCTTCGATGCAAAGGCCGGCAGGATAGCCACCAATGCAAGGAAAATGGAACCCGGAAGGGTGATTCGCGTCATGATCGTGTCGAGATAGCGCGACGTCTCCTTACCCGGTTTGACACCCGGGATAAAGCCGCCGTTACGCTTCAGCTCGTCCGCCATCATGTTGGGATTCACGATGATCGCCGTATAGAAATACGTAAACAGGATCACCAATATTGCAAATACGAGATTGTACCAGAAGCCGGTATAGTTGGCCATCGCTGCGCCGACCTTGCCACCGAACAGCATCGGGATGAACATGATCGCCTGGGCGAAGATGATCGGCATCACGTTGGCGGCATTCAGTTTCAGCGGGATGTACTGACGTACGCCACCGTACTGTTTGTTACCGACAATACGTTTTGCATACTGTACCGGTACTCTTCTCACGGCCTGCAACACGGAGATCGTAGCCATGAAAACGAGGTAAAGCAGCACGATTTCGACAACCAGCATCACCATGCCGCCGACCGACTCGGCCCAACGCATGTTGAACTCCACCAGCAATGCCTGAGGCAGACGCGCCACGATGCCCACCATAATAATGAGCGAAACGCCGTTGCCAAGGCCCTTGTCCGTGATCTTCTCGCCGAGCCACATGACGAACATGGTGCCGGCGGTCAGAACCACAATCGTGCTGACCTTGAACAGGAAGTTGCTCGGTCCCAACACAAATGCCTCACTCGGCAGTTTGTGGTAAAGATTGGCGATATACGCCGATCCCTGCAACAACAGCACAATGATGGTCAAGTATCTCGTCCACTGGTTCATTTTGCGACGACCGCTCTCGCCTTCGCGCTGCATGCGCTGGAAGTAGGGAATCACCATGCCCACCAGCTGCATGATAATCGAAGCCGAGATGTAAGGCATCACGCCCAACGCGAAGATCGAAGCGTTAGCGAATGCGCCTCCGGAGAAAATATCCAGAAGACCAAGCAATCCGGTACCGGATACTTGGTCTGCGAGCGAAGATAACGCGTTGGGATCGATACCGGGAATCACCACAAAACTTCCGAAGCGATAGATAAGAAGAAGGCCAAGCGTATAGAGAATACGTTTTTTCAGCTCTTCGATCTTAAATATGTTCTGGAATGTCTGGATAAGTTTCTTCACGGTTGTCGACGTATTAGAGTTTCACAACAGTGCCTGCCTTCGCTTCGATGGCGGCTGCAGCGCTCTTGCTGAACGCATGAGCTGCTACGGTAACCGTTTTCGAGAGCGTACCGTTGCCGAGTACTTTCACACGATCGTTTTTGGAAACGAATCCGGCTTCGATCAGCGTCTCAACATTGACCTCCGTCAGGTTGCCCTTGGTGGCCAGTGCATCGATTACGCTCAGGTTGATCGGTTTGTACTCAACCCTTTTCAGGTTGGTGAAACCGTACTTCGGCAAACGCCTCTGCAAAGGCATCTGACCGCCCTCGAAGCCCAGCTTACGGGTGTAGCCCGAACGCGACTGAGCTCCCTTGTGACCGCGCGTAGACGTGCCGCCGTAACCGGAACCCTGACCGCGGCCGATACGTTTCTCGTGATGCGTCGAGCCTGCTACGGGTTTAAGATTGTTCAGATTCATGATTATCTCAATGTTTAATTTACAAACTGTTGTTTGTCTCCGTCGGATCGTTCATGCCTCGAACGGACTCCTCCGGAAGTGCGGACCGTTCCCGTCGTGCGGCACCGGCCGTCCGACAGGAACCGTTCCGGCTCTATTTTCCGGCTTCCACCTTGACCAGGTGTTTCACCTTCTCGATCATACCCATGATGATCGCCGAATCCTCGTGTTCCACGGTCTGGTGCATTTTGCGAAGGCCGAGCGCGTCGAGGTTCTTCTTCTGACGGGCGGTAGCGCCGATACGGCTGCGTACCTGGGTGATTTTCAATTTTGCCATAACGCTGTTTTCCCTTGATTAACCGTTAAACACCTTGTTCAGGGAGATACCGCGGGCCTGAGCAACCGTATGTGCATCGCGCAGTTCGGTCAGAGCGCCGATCGTGGCCTTCACCAGGTTGTGGGGGTTCGACGAACCTTTGCTCTTCGCCAGGATGTTCTTGATACCCACGCTCTCGAAGACGGCACGCATGGCACCGCCGGCGATCACACCGGTACCGGGAGCTGCCGGACGGATAACGACTTTCGAGCCGTCGTAACGGAACTCCTGATAGTGCGGAATCGTACCGTTGATGACCGGGATCTTCACGAGATTCTTCTTGGCATCCTCCACGCCCTTGGCGATGGCAGCGGTTACCTCGCTGGCCTTGCCCAGACCGAAACCTACGATGCCGTTCTCGTTACCTACCACAACGATTGCCGCAAAGCTGAATGTACGACCACCTTTCGTTACCTTGGTAACGCGCTGTACGCTTACGAGTCTGTCTTTCAGCTCGAGGTCGCTCGTTCTTACTTTCTTTATGTTGGTATTTGACATAATCGCTTAAAATTTAAGTCCGCCTTCCCTTGCGGCATCGGCCAACTGTTTAACACGTCCGTGGTAAAGGTAACCGTTACGGTCGAACGAAACCGTCGTGATGCCCTTCGCGGCAGCACGCTCTGCGGCGAGTTTGCCTACAATGGCAGCCTCCTGGCACTTGTTCACGCCCTTTACCTGCTCGGCAACCTCCTTATCGAGGGACGATGCCGATGCCAAAGTAACACCACGCAGGTCGTCGATGAACTGCACGTAGATCTGCTTGTTACTTCTGAACACGGTCATACGAGGTCTCTCGGCCGTGCCGCTCACTTTCTTGCGGATACGGAGCTTGATCCTGTTGCGTCTTTCTATCTTATTCATTGACATAGCCTTACGTTTTTACTATTTAGCATTTGCACTCTTGCCTGCCTTACGACGGAGCTCTTCGCCTACGAAGCGGATACCTTTGCCCTTGTACGGCTCAGGCTTGCGGAGCGAACGTATTTTGGCAGCCACCTGACCGATGAGCTGTTTGTCGCAGCTCTTCAAGGTAAGAATCGGCGCGTTCTTCTTCTCTTGAACGACGTCGGCCTTGATTTCCGGCGGCAACATGAAATGAATATCGTGCGAAAAACCGAGCGAGAACTCGATGATCTGACCTTTGACTTCGGCTTTGTAACCAACACCGATCAGCTCCTGCTTGATCTCATAGCCTTTCGATACGCCCGTTACCATGTTCTGGATAAGGGCACGGTAAAGCCCGTGCAGGGAGCGGTGGCGCGGCTGATCCGTAGGACGTGTTACTGTCAATACGTTTCCCTCTACGGTAACCTTGATGTCCGGATCTACTTTCTGGCTCAGTTCCCCCAGAGGTCCTTTCACGCTTACCACGTTCTTATCGGAGACCGTTACGGTAACTCCCGCGGGCAGGTTTACAGGTAATCTTCCAATTCTTGACATTGTTCTTATCGTTTGCTTAAATTCCGAAACGCTCAGAAACATGTCCGATCTCACGACCGGAGCCCGTTTCTCAACCTTCCGTTAGTAGATGTAACACAAAACTTCACCGCCTACGTTCTCCTGACGAGCACGCTTGTCGGTCATGATACCTTTCGGAGTCGAAACGATGGCGATACCGAGGCCATTCTGCACCTTCGGCATCTCCTTGGCGCCGGCATAGCGACGGAGACCCGGACGGCTGACACGCTCGAGGCCCTTGATGGCATTCGTCTTCGTCTGCGGGTTGTACTTGAGGGCGATTTTGATGGTCGCATGACCACGCTCGTCCTCCCCGAACTTGTACGCAAGGATATAACCCTGATCGTACAGAATTTTGGTGATCTCCTGCTTAATTTTTGAACCGGGAGCTTCAACCACTTTGTGGTTGGCTTTCACCGCGTTTCTAATTCTTGTCAGAAAATCCGCGATTGGATCTGTCATAATGATTTAGAAGTTAAAAATTAAAACACTTACAGGCACCCGTACCCTTACTGCCGAAACAGCACAAGCGGAGCATTCCGCCCGCCGTACTGCAGATAGACACAAGCCACCTATTTTATTTGTTTTGTGGAACTTACGGATATTCCGGACGCGTTTCCCCGTCCGGAATTGATCCGTTTCTCCACAAAAGACCGCACAAAAGTACACTTTTTCGGCGTAACTCATTCATGCGGAGCCCAAAAAAGCGCAACATTTTTTCAGATTACGCTTCTTTGCCGCCGGTTTTCCGTTTCCTCGACGGACCCGAAAACCGGCATTTTTTCCGCAGCGAACTACCAGGACGCCTTCTTCACTCCGGGGATAAGGCCTTTGGATGCCATCTCGCGGAACTGAATACGGCTGATACCGAACTGGCGCATGTAACCTTTCGGACGACCGGTCAGCATGCAACGGTTGTGCAGACGGATCGGGTTGGAGTTGCGCGGCAGTTTGCTCAGGCCCTCCTGATCACCGGCAGCCTTCAGCGCAGCACGTTTCTCAGCATATCTGTTCACGAGTTTAAGGCGCTTAACCTCGCGGGCTTTCATCGATTCTTTTGCCATATCGAATTGCTTCTGTTTTTAAATGCGCCCCTGTCCGCTCCCGGGGGAAGCGAACGGGGACCCATCTGTTTCGTTAGTTCTTTTTTGCGTTTTTGAACGGAAGGCCGAATTCGCGGAGCAGAGCGTAAGCCTCTTCGTCGGTCTTCGCGCTGGTCACGAAGGTGATCTCCATACCGAGGAGCTTCGTGATCTTGTCGATGTCGATCTCCGGGAAGATGATCTGTTCGGCGATACCGAGCGTATAGTTGCCCTTGCCGTCGAACTTCTCGTCGATACCCTTGAAGTCGCGGATACGCGGCAGCGCTACGGCGATCAGACGCTCGAGGAATTCGTACATCTTGTCGGCGCGGAGCGTTACCATGACGCCGATCGGCATGCCCTTACGCAGTTTGAAGTTCGAGATATCCTTCCGCGAACGGGTAGCAACCGCTTTCTGGCCGGTGATCTGGGTAAGTTCCTCGATGGCAACGTCGATCAGCTTCTTGTCGGCGACAGCCTGACCCATACCCTGGTTGATCACGATCTTCTGGAGCTTCGGAACCTGCATGATGCTCTTGTAGCCGAACTCCTTCATCAGGGCAGGTACGATCTGCTCCCGATAGTTGGTCTTGAGTGTAGGTGTGTAATCAGCCATTATTTGATTTCCTCCCCAGATTTTTTAGCGTAACGAACTAATTTGCCATTCTCACCTTCGCGACGGCCTACGCGGGTAGGTTTGCCCGTTTTCGGATCGGCCAGCATCAGGTTGGATATGTGGATCGGAGCCTCCTGCTCGATGATACCACCGTTGGGATGTGCAGAGCTGGGTTTGGTGTGCTTCTTGACGATGTTGAAGCCCTCGACGATCGCGCGCTGGTTCTTCACGTCCACCTCAAGTACACGGCCCGTTTTATCCTTGCTCTTGCTTTCACCGGCAATGACATACACGGTATCCCCTTTCTTGATATGTAACTTTGCAGACATTTTTCCTGTTTGTTTCGGGGTCTTCGTCTCCCGCCGGCCGCAGGGACCGCGTTCGACGAAGACGTAATGATAATCGGTTTACAATACTTCAGGTGCCAGAGAGATGATCTTCATGTACTGGTCACGCAGCTCGCGGGCAACCGGACCGAAGATACGGGTTCCTCTCATTTCACCCTGGTTGTTCAGAAGTACCACGGCGTTGTCATCGAAACGAATGTAAGAGCCGTTTGCGCGTCTGATCTCCTTCTTGGTACGAACAACGACCGCCTTGGATACCGTGCCCTTCTTGATGTCTCCCGACGGAGAGGCACTCTTGACGCTCACCACAATCTTATCGCCGATGGTGGCGTAACGCTTGCGCGTTCCGCCCAACACGCGGATGCAAAGTACCTCTTTGGCACCGCTGTTGTCGGCTACTGTCAATCTGCTTTCCTGTTGTATCATGACTATTTAGCTCTTTCAATAATTTCTACCAATCTCCAACGCTTCGTTTTGCTCAACGGACGGGTCTCCATGATGCGTACGGTATCGCCCTCGTTGCACGTATTGGCATCGTCCTGAGCGGTGAACTTGGTCGTCTTGTTCACGAACTTACCGTAGATCGGGTGTTTCACCTTTCTTTTTACTGCCACCACAATGGATTTGTCCATTTTGTTGCTGACAACTACCCCGATTCTTTCCTTTCTGAGATTTCTTTCCATAGTAGTGCGGTAATTATTTGTCCATCTTTTCGTGCAGAATGGTCATCATGCGGGCGATGTCGCGACGGGCATTCTTGATATTCTGCGGATTCTCAATCTGCGAGACTGCGTGGGTAACCTTCAACTTGTTCAGATTGGCCTTCTCAGCCTCGATACGCTCCTGCAGGTCTGCTACAGAGAGTTCCTTGATTTCTGCTGTTTTCATGCTCGATCTGTTTTAGTTCTGGTTTTCCGTATAATCACGCCTTACGACGAACTTGGTAGCAATCGGAAGTTTCTGGGCACCGAGACGGAGCGCCTCCTGGGCAACTGCCAACGGCACACCCTCGGCTTCGATCAGAATACGACCGGGAGTAACGGGAGCCACGAATCCTTCGGGCGAACCTTTACCTTTACCCATACGTACCTCGGCCGGTTTCTTCGTAATGGGCTTGTCGGGGAATATCCTGATCCAGATCTGACCTTCACGTTTCATGTAACGTACGATAGCCTGACGGGCAGCCTCGATCTGACGACCGGTGATCCAGGTCGAATCGAGCGCCTTGATACCGAAGGAGCCGAACGCAAGCTGGTTGCCTCTCTGGGCAAGACCTTTCATGCGGCCCTTCTGCATCCTTCTGAATTTGGTCTTTTTTGGCTGTAACATGGTTATCTCTTTTTTAATTTTTCATGTAATCAGGGGGAATCCGCCGGTTGGCCGTCACGGCAACCGATCCGGATTCCGACGCCTCAGACTATCGTGCCTGACGATCGCCTCCCCTCCTTCTTCTGTTTCCGTCGCGTTTGCCACGGGGTCCGCGATCCTCACGACGATTGCCCTCGCCGTTGCCCGAGAACGAGTTGGCACCTGCGATCTCGAACAGGTCACGTTTGCCATACACCTCGCCCGTGCAGATCCACACTTTCACACCGAGGATACCGACTTTCGTCAGTGCCTCTGCCAGTGCGTAATCCACATCGGCACGGAACGTATGCAACGGCACGCGGCCTTCCTTATAGGTTTCGTTACGAGCCATTTCGGCGCCGCCTACACGACCGGCGATCTGGATCTTGATACCTTCGGCGCCCATGCGCATCGTCGAAGCGATGGCCGTCTTGATGGCGCGGCGGTACGATACACGACCTTCGAGCTGACGGGCGATGTTGTTAGCCACGATCACGGCGTCAACTTCCGGACGTTTTACCTCGAAGATGTTGATCTGAACCTCTTTGCCGGTCAGTTTCTTCAGCTCCTCTTTCAGTTTGTCCACTTCCTGACCGCCTTTGCCGATGATGATACCGGGACGGGCCGTAGAGATGGTAACCGTTACGAGCTTCAGCGTTCTTTCGATGATAATCTTCGAAATGCTGGCTTTGGCAAGACGGGCATTCAGGTATTTGCGGATTTTGGTATCCTCTACCAGTTTGGACGAGAAATCTTTCCCTCCGAACCAGTTGGACTCCCAGCCACGGATAACACCGAGACGGTTAGCTATCGGATTTACTTTCTGTCCCATCTTAGTTCGCTTTTTCTTCGGTTATCTTTTTATCTACAACAATCGTAACGTGATTGGAACGTTTGCGGATACGGTGAGCGCGACCCTGCGGAGCGGGCTGAATACGTTTCAGCATGCGGGCGCTGTCCACCATGATCTCCTTGACGTAAAGCGTGTTGTCCTCCAGACGCTGGCCTTCGTTCTTGGCCTCCCAGTTGGCGATAGCCGAACGGAGCAGTTTTTCCAAACGAGCGGAAGCCTCTTTCTTGGAGTAACGCAGCAGAGCCAATGCACGGTTCACTTCCACGCCGCGGATGGTATCGGCAACGATACGCATTTTACGCGGGGAGGTAGGGCAGTCACGCAGCGAGGCAATGGCTATCTGCTTCTTCTCGGCCTTCATTCTTTCGGCCATTTCGTGTTTTCTCGATCCCATTTCCTACTTATTTTTTTCTGTTACCGGCGTGACCGCGGAAAGTACGCGTCGGGGCGAACTCTCCGAGCTTATGGCCTACCATATTTTCAGTTACATAAACGGGGATGAACTTGTTCCCGTTGTGAACGGCGATGGTCTGCCCCACGAAATCGGGGGAGATCATGCTAGCCCTCGACCATGTCTTGATGACATTCTTCTTGCCGCTCTCGTTCTGCGCGATGACACGCTTCTCGAGTTTCGGTTCGATATAGGGTCCTTTTTTTAATGAACGACTCATTATGCTATTATTTTTTTGATTTGCCTTTTTGTTCAGGTAAAGCAGCTACGCCGCCCTACTTTTTCTTTCTCGAAACAATGAACTTGGAGGTAGTCTTCTTCGGGTTGCGGGTCTTGTAACCTTTGGCGAGCAAGCCCTTGCGCGAACGCGGGTGACCGCCCGACGAACGACCTTCACCACCACCCATGGGGTGATCGACAGGGTTCATCGTCACACCACGGTTGTGCGGTCTGCGACCCAGCCAGCGGCTGCGACCGGCCTTACCGTGCTGCTCGAGGCTGTGGTCGGGGTTGGAAACGGCACCGACCGTAGCACGGCAGGAGGTGAGCACCATACGGGTTTCACCCGAAGGAAGTTTGATAATAGCATATTTGCCTTCGCGAGCCAGCAGCTGAGCGTAGGCACCGGCGCTGCGGGCCATAACGGCGCCCTGGCCGGGATAGAGTTCGATAGCGTGGATTACCGTACCCAGCGGAATCTCGGCCAGCGGAAGGGTGTTGCCCACTTCGGGAGCGACGCCTGCGCCGCTGAGGAGCGTCTGGCCGATCTTCAGACCGTTCGGAGCGAGGATGTAGCTCTTCTCGCCGTTTGCGTAAACGATCAGGGCGATGCGGGCCGAACGGTTCGGGTCGTACTCGATGGTCTTCACCGTAGCGGGCATGCCGTCGTTGGCACGTTTGAAGTCGATGATACGGTACATCTGCTTGTGACCGCCGCCACGGTAGCGAACAGTCATCTTACCGCTGCTGTTGCGACCGCCGGTACTTTTCTTCGGCTCGAGCAGCGATTTCTCGGGAGCGCTCGCGGTGATCTCCTCGAACGTTCCGGCGACCTTATGTCTTGTACCCGGAGTTACGGGTTTGAACTTTCTTACTGCCATCTCTCTTAGATATTACTGTAAAAATCAATGGTGTCCCCCTCTTTCAGGGTAACGATCGCCTTCTTGTAGTGGTTGCCACGACCTTCGAGCAGACCGCTCTTGGTGTAGCGGCTCTTCTCCTTGCCCATGTAGTTGACCGTGTTGACATCGGTCACCACCACGCCGTACATATCCTCTACGGCCTGACGGATCTGCAACTTGTTAGCTCTGCGGTCAACTATGAAAGCGAAACGGTTGAGTTTTTCGCCCTGTGCGGTCATCTTCTCGGTGAGAACCGGTCTGATAATAATCTCCATTTCCATAATTCTCGTTAAGCTAACATTTCGTTGATTACGTTCACCGCGCCTTCTGCGATCACTACGCTCGATGCGTTCATCACATCGTAGGTGTTCAGGCTCTCAGCGGGGATTACCTTTACGTTCTGAAGGTTGCGGGCCGACAGCAGAATGTTCTGGTCCGAAGCGGGCAGCACAACGAGGATACGACGGTCGTTCACCTTGAGGTTGTTCATCATGGCGACGATGGTCTTCGTGCGCGGAGCTTCGATCGAGAAATTCTCTACGACCTTGATGGCTTCGCCCTTCATCTTATAAGAGAGTGCGCTGCGACGTGCCAGTCTTTTGAGCTTCTTGTTGAGCTTGAAGCTGTAATCGCGCGGTACCGGACCGAATACGCGGCCGCCACCGGGGAAGAGCGGCGACTTGATGCTACCCGAACGGGCGCCGCCGGTACCTTTCTGGCGTTTCAGTTTACGGGTCGAACCGGCGACTTCGTTGCGCTGTTTCGACTTGTGCGTACCCTGACGGCCATTGGCCATGTACTGCTTCACGTCGAGGTAAATGGCGTGATCATTGGGTTCCACGCCGAAGACCGCATCCTCAAGAACAACTTTCTTGCCGGTCTCCTCTCCTGAGGTCTTATAAACAGTTAATTCCATCTCCTACTTCTCGATTAATAAATAAGAACCCTTTGCTCCCGGGATCGAACCTTTCACGAGGATAAGGTTATTTTCGGGAATTACCTTGAGAACCTTCAGGTTAAACACCTTAACCTGCGTGCCGCCTGCCTGTCCGGGAAGTCTCTTGCCCTTGAATACCCGCGACGGATACGAAGAGGCACCGAGCGAACCCGGTTTACGCTGACGGTTGTGCTGGCCGTGCGTCTGGCCACCTACACCTGCGAAGCCGTGACGTTTTACAACGCCCTGGAATCCCTTACCTTTGGAGATGCCCGTCACATCGACCCACTCGCCGTCGGCGATCGTGTCTACCGTGATGGTATCACCAAGGTTTACTTCGGGGAAATCCCGGAACTCCGCCACCTTACGTTTGGGAGTCGTGCCCGCTTTCGCGAAGTGTCCTGCCAAGCATTTGCTGGTTTGTTTTTCGCTCTTTTCGTCATAGGCAAGCTGGACCGCAGCATAACCATCTTTTTCTACGGTCTTGATTTGCGTAACTACACAGGGACCAGCCTCGATAACAGTGCATGGTATGTTCTTACCCTCGGCACTGAAAACGGAAGTCATTCCGATTTTTTTTCCAATGAGTCCTGACATTTTAGTGTCTGATTACTTGTTACTTGGTGTTGTGTATAAAAATGCTTTGTTGTGTGTGCATTCCTGTTTTCCGCGCGGAGGCCGTTTCCCGGTCGGGGAAACGGTCCGCATCGGAGTGTGTGTCTGTTGGCCGGGTCTCGGCGTCGGGCGCCTCGTCCCGGAGCACGTCTCAGACTTTGATCTCAACCTCGACGCCCGAAGGAAGCTCCAGCTTCATCAGTGCATCGATCGTTTTGGGAGTCGAGCTGTAAATGTCCAGAATACGTTTGAACGTAGAGAGCTGGAACTGTTCACGTGCCTTTTTGTTTACGAAAGTCGAACGGTTCACCGTAAAGATCTGCTTCTGGGTGGGAAGCGGCACCGGACCGCTGACTACGGCACCGGTACTTTTTACGGTCTTCACGATCTTCTCGGCCGACTTGTCGACCAGATTGTGATCGTACGATTTCAGTTTTATTCTAATCTTTTGGCTCATATCGTTGTTTCGAACCTTTTAATTTTTGTTATTCAAGTTTACATCCGTCGGATTACTCAACGTCTTTCCGGCGGCCGGCGTTCTTCTCGATGATCTCCTTGGCAACGTTGGCCGGAACTTCCTCGAAGTGGGAGAACTCCATCGAAGAGGTAGCACGTCCCGAAGAGAGCGTACGGAGAACCGTCACGTAACCGAACATCTCGGAGAGGGGCACCTTGGCCTTGATGGCGCGGGCATTGCCTTTCTGCTCCATGCCGGATACCTGACCGCGGCGTTTGTTCAGGTCGCCGATGATATCGCCCATGTACTCCTCGGGGGTAACCACCTCGACGGACATGATCGGCTCCTTGATGACCGGACGGGCTTTCGCACCGGCTACGCGGAATGCGTTGCGGGCAACGATTTCGAACGACAGCGAGTCGGAGTCTACCGGGTGGAACGAACCGTCGCGGAGAATCACCTTCATGCTGTCCACGCTGAAGCCGGCGAGCGGACCGTTGGCCATGGCCGAAGCGAAACCTTTCTGTACCGACGGGATAAACTCCTTCGGAATGTTACCGCCCTTCACCTCATCGATGAACTGCAGGCCGGTAACGCCTTCGTCGGCCGGACCGAGCTGGAATACGATGTCGGCGAACTTACCACGACCGCCGGACTGTTTCTTGAATACCTCGCGGTGCTCAACCGGAGCGGTAAGGGCCTCCTTGTAGTTAACCTGGGGCTGACCCTGGTTGATCTCGACGCCGAACTCACGTTTCAGACGGTCAACGATGATATCGAGGTGAAGCTCACCCATACCGCTGATGACGGTCTGACCCGAATCCTCGTCGGTGTGTACGGTGAAGGTCGGGTCCTCTTCAGCCAGCTTGCTGAGGGCAACGCCGAGCTTGTCGAGGTCCTTCTGGGTCTTGGGCTCTACGGCCAGACCGATCACCGGCTCGGGGAAGGTCATCGACTCGAGAACGATCGGATCCTTCTCGTCGCAGAGCGTATCGCCCGTGCGGACATCCTTGAAGCCGACTACGGCGCAGATGTCGCCGGCGCCTACCACCTCCAGCGGGTTCTGTTTGTTGGCGTGCATCTGGTAGATACGGCTGATACGCTCCTTCTTGCCCGAACGCGAATTGAAGACGTAGCTGCCGGCATCGAGCTTGCCCGAGTAAACACGGATGAAAGCCAGACGACCTACATACGGATCGGTTGCAATCTTGAATGCGAGCGCGCAGAAAGGCTCCGACTCGGCCGGGTGACGCAGCACCTCTTCGCCCGTCACAGGGTTCGTACCCTTGATGGCCTCAACATCCACCGGCGACGGCAGGTAAGCCACGATGGAGTCGAGCAGCAGCTGCACGCCCTTGTTCTTGAACGACGAGCCGCACAGCATCGGCACGATTGCCATTTCGATGGTAGCCTTGCGGATGGCAGCCTTCAGCTCCTCGGGCGTAATCGACGCCGGATCCTCGAAGAACTTCTCCATCAGCGCCTCGTCGGCGGTGGCAGCCTCTTCGATGAGCTTGTTGCGCCACTCCTCGACCTCGGCCTTCATGTTGGCCGGAACCTCCTCGTAGGTATAGTTTACGAGTTCGTTCTTCTTGGTATCGTCGTAGATGAGCGCTCTATTATAAATAAGGTCAATGACGCCGACGAACTTGTCCTCCGAGCCGATCGGGAGCGCTACCGGCACCGCATTGGCACCCAGACGCTCCTTCACCTGTGCGCATACGGAGAAGAAGTCGGCACCCGTACGGTCCATCTTGTTCACGTAGCCGATACGGGGCACATTGTACTTGTCGGCCTGACGCCATACCGTTTCGGACTGGGGCTCCACACCGCCTACTGCGCAGAAGGTAGCCACAGCACCGTCCAGGACGCGGAGCGAACGCTCCACCTCCACGGTGAAGTCCACGTGTCCGGGAGTGTCGATCAGGTTGATCTGATAGGTCTTGTCCTCATAGTGCCAGAAGGCGGTCGTTGCAGCGGAGGTAATCGTAATGCCTCGCTCCTGCTCCTGCACCATCCAGTCCATGGTGGCTGCACCCTCGTGTACCTCACCGATCTTGTGCGTCTTACCCGTGTAGAACAGGATACGCTCGGACGTCGTGGTTTTACCGGCATCGATGTGCGCCATGATGCCGATGTTGCGCGTATACTTAAGATCTCTTGCCATAATAACTCCCGTCTCCTAGAATCTGAAGTGAGCAAACGCCTTGTTGGCCTCAGCCATACGGTGCATCTCCTCTTTACGTTTAAAGGCAGCGCCTTCCTGATTGTAGGCGGCGATAATCTCGGCCGACAGCTTCTCGGCCATCGATTTCCCGGCGCGTTTACGAGAATAAAGGACAAGATTCTTCATCGAAAGGGATATCTTGCGCTCGGGTCTTACCTCGGTAGGAACCTGGAACGTGGCACCGCCGATACGACGGGACTTCACTTCGACCTGCGGAGTGATGTTCTCCAACGCCTGCTTCCAAATCTCCAGAGGAGCCTTGTCCGCGTCCTTCATCTTCTCGCCGACGATATCCAACGCATCGTAGAATATCGTGTAAGCAATACTCTTCTTACCATCCACCATCAGGTTGTTTACAAACCTTGTCACAAGCACATCATTGAACTTGGGATCCGGAAGTAGAATTCGCTTTTTAGGCTTAGCTTTTCTCATTTTACTAAAAAATACTTCAGTTGTGTTTGGTTGACGCCTTTCATTGGTCACGGCCGCCCGACGTCGAACTGCAGCCGTCTGTCAAAAAGTCCGGAGGCTATTTCTTCTTAGCCGGAGCTGCACCTGCTTTCGGGCGTTTTGCACCGTATTTGGAACGACGCTGACGACGACCGTCCACACCTGCGGAGTCAAGCGCACCGCGCACGAGGTGGTAACGAACACCAGGGAGGTCCTTCACACGACCGCCACGAACCAGCACGATCGAGTGCTCCTGCAGGTTGTGACCTTCGCCCGGAATGTAGGCATTCACCTCTTTCTGGTTGGTCAGCTTCACCCTCGCAACCTTACGCATGGCCGAGTTAGGCTTCTTAGGCGTAGTCGTGTACACACGCACGCAAACGCCGCGCCGCTGCGGACAAGCGTCGAGTGCCGGAGCTTTGCTCTTGTCCTCCATCTGCACCCGTCCTTTTCGAACTAACTGTTGAATAGTTGGCATTGTAAAAATCCTTTGTCCTTTAGTTTAAACAACTTAGCTATTGATTTTCTCGTAATCCCGCTAATAAACGGAATGCAAATATACTAATTTTTTCTGATTCGGTTCTTTTCCATGCATCTTTTTCGCTTGTTTCGGACGGATTTTCAGCATTTTCCGAAAGTTTTCCCCGCAACACGCATTTGCAACACTTATTATTTTCTAATTACGATAATGTTTTCCTTATCAAGCCAGCTACCCGAATGGCTAACAGCCCATCTGACTGCCGGTTACCGTCCCGCCCGGCGGACCGCGCACGCCACCCGCATTCCACCTTCTCCGGCCGCCGTTTCCCCGCCCGAAAGCGCGGAAAGTTACGCGGGAATCCGTATCTTTGTCCTCTAACAGCAAATAAAACAACAATCCGCATATGGAATATAATTTCCGCGAGATCGAACCTCGCTGGCAGCGCGAATGGGAGCGCCGCCATACCTATAAGGTGGAGATTGATCCGTCCCGTCCCAAATATTATGTCCTGGACATGTTCCCCTACCCCTCGGGAGCGGGACTGCACGTGGGACACCCGCTGGGTTACATCGCCTCCGATATCTATACGCGCTACAAACGGCTCTGCGGCTTCAACGTACTCCATCCGATGGGCTTCGACTCCTTCGGTCTGCCCGCCGAGCAGTACGCCATCCAGACCGGCCAGCACCCGGCCGTAACGACGGCGCAGAACATTGCCCGCTACCGCGAACAGCTCGACAAGCTGGGCTTCTCCTACGACTGGGACCGCCAGATCGTCACGAGCGACCCCGACTACTACCACTGGACGCAGTGGGCCTTCCTGCGGATGTTCGACAGCTACTACTGCAACGACCGCCGGCAGGCGCGGCCGATCGCCGAACTGGTCGCCGCCTTTGAACGTTCGGGCACCGAAGGGCTAAACGTGGCCTGCACCGAACGGCTCTCCTTCACGGCCGACGAGTGGCGCGCCATGGACGAGCGGCAGCGCCAGGAGACCCTGCTCAATTACCGCCTCGCCTACCGGGCCGACACGACGGTGAACTGGTGCGAGGGGCTGGGCACGGTGCTGGCCAACGACGAGGTGGTAAACGGCCTCTCCGTGCGGGGCGGCTATCCGGTGGTTCAGAAACGGATGAAACAGTGGCTTCTGCGCGTGAGTGCCTATGCCGAGCGGCTGCTCGAGGGCATGGAGCGGCTCGACTGGAGCGATTCGCTCAAGGAGATCCAGCGCAACTGGATCGGCCGCAGCACGGGCGCCCAGCTCTTCTTCGCCATCAAGGACAGCGTCCGCAAGCTGGAGATCTTCACCACACGTCCCGACACGATCTTCGGCTCGACCTTCATGGTCATCGCCCCGGAACACGAGATGGTGGGCGAGCTGACCGTCCCGGAGCGCCGGCAGGAGGTGGAGGCCTACCTGGCCGAAACGAAGAAACGCTCCGAACGCGAGCGCATGGCCGACACCAAACGGGTCAGCGGCGTCTTCACGGGCTCCTATGCGATCAACCCCTTCAACGGCCGCGAACTGCCGATCTACATCAGCGACTACGTACTGGCCGGTTACGGCACGGGCGCCATCATGGCCGTTCCGGCGCATGACTCGCGCGACTACGCCTTTGCCCGCCACTTCGGCCTGGAGCTGATTCCCGTCGTCGAGGGAGGTGACCTGTCGGTGGCCAGCTACGACGCCAAGGAGGGACGCATGATCAACTCCGAATTCCTTGACGGTCTCGACGTCAAGGAGGCGATCGAGGTGATGTTCCGCGAAATCGAAACGCGCGGCATCGGCCGCAAGCAGGTCAACTACCGCCTGCGCGACGCCATCTTCAGCCGCCAGCGCTACTGGGGCGAACCCTTCCCGATCTACTACAAGGAGGGTGTGGCCTATCCGCTGCGCGAAGAGCAGCTGCCGCTCACGCTGCCCGAGATCTCCGAATTCCGTCCCACCAGCGACGGCGAACCGCCCCTCGCCCGCGCCAAGGGATGGCACACGCCGGAGGGATATCCCTACGAGACAAGCACGATGCCGGGCTTTGCCGGTTCGTCGGCCTACTACTTCCGCTACATGGATCCCCACAACGACCGCATGCTCGTCAGTCCCGAGGCCAACGCCTACTGGCGGAGTGTCGATCTCTACATCGGCGGCATCGAGCACGCCACGGGCCACCTGATCTACTCGCGCTTCTGGAACAAGTTCCTCTATGACCTCGGCGTGGTGGTGGAGGACGAACCGTTCCGCAAGCTGGTCAACCAGGGCATGATCCAGGGCCGCTCGAACTTCGTGTATCGCATCACGGGCACCAACACCTTCGTGTCGCTCGGTCTGAAGGACCAGTACGAAACCCAGCCGATCCACGTGGACGTCAACATCGTACGCAACGACGTGCTCGACCTGGAGGCCTTCCGCGCCTGGCGGCCGGAGTTTGCCGACGCGGAGTTCATCCTCGAGGAGGGACGCTACATCTGCGGCTGGGCGGTCGAGAAGATGAGCAAGTCGATGTACAACGTCGTCAACCCCGACTACATCGTCGAGAACTACGGCGCCGACACGATGCGCATGTACGAGATGTTCCTCGGCCCGCTCGAGCAGAGCAAACCCTGGGACACGAACGGTATCGACGGCGTGCACAAATTTCTGAAACGGCTCTGGAAACTCTTCTTCAACGCCGACGACACGCTGGCGATCGACGAGTCGGCCCCCACGCCGAAGGAACTGAAGACCCTCCACAAGACCATCCGGAAAGTGACCGAAGATATCGAGAACTTCTCATTCAACACATCGGTCAGCGCCTTCATGATCTGCCTCAACGAGCTGGACAGCTGCCGCAAGCGCGCCATTCTGGAACCGCTGCTGATCCTCATGGCCCCCTTCACGCCGCACATCACCGAGGAACTGTGGCACCGGCTGGGCCACGAAGGAACGATCTTCGACGAGCGCTACCCCGTCTTCGACCCGGCCCTGCTGGTAGAGAACAGCTTCGAGTACCCCGTGTCGGTCAACGGCAAGATGCGTTTCAAGAAGGAATTTCCGCTGGGCGCTCCGGCCAGCGAAATCGAGGCCGCCGTACTGGCCGATCCGCAGCTGGAGAAATACACGGCCGGCAAACCGGTCAAGAAGACCATCGTCGTACCGGGCAAAATCATCAACGTGGTGATCTGATCCCGACGACCGGAAACAGCAATGCGGGGGAAAACGAATCGTTTTCCCCCGCATTTTTCTTACCTGAAACGCTGCGACGCTCCGGACGGACTATTGCCGGAGATATTCGTGATAGGCATCCTCGGCAGCCCCCTCCAGCCGCACCATGCTCCGCGTATTGCGGAACTCAAACTCGACGTCGTACGTCTCCTTGTGAATGGTCAGCCGGGGATAGGCCAGTTCATAGGCATAGGTGCCGATGGCCTCCACCACATGACCGTCCTGCACCACATACTGCTCGACCTGGCGCGGACAGATAAATTCATAGATATTGTAGGCCGGTGCGACGCCCGTCTTCTCTTCGTAGGGATAGTCGCGCGCCTCCCATTTCGTTCCCACCAGACGATCATCCGGCTGCTGCTCCTCCTGCGAGATGCAACCGAACGACAAAACGGCCGACAACGCCACCATGGCGCATCGACGCATCCATCTTCCTGCCAACATGTTCTCTGAAAAATAAACGGTTTCTCCCCCCTCGCTGCGCGCCGCATCCGGCCGACCGGCTCTCCGCAGGCTCAGAGATAGAGCTCGAGCAGCCCATCGGGCAGGGCAAACTCCACCTCGCGCCGCTCGATGTCGAGCGCAGCGATCAGCTCCTCCACGGCCGGCACATACGCCTGCTTCCCGGCCACGGTCACCTCGAAGAGCGGATTCAGCTCGCTGTCCACATAATCGGTGATCGTACCGGAGAGATCGTTCCCTTCGAAGGTGACGGAAAAGCCGACCAGATCCTCCATATAGACCGCGTCGTCCGTCTCCTCCTCCGCTCCGGTGCGAACGTAGAGGTCGCATCCGACCAGTTCGGCCGCCCGGGCATCCGTGTCGAAATCCGCAAAGCGGACCAGCGCGCCGCTACGGCCGCGGGGCTCGAAGGAGTCAAAAAACAGAGGAACCGCCAGCGAATCGATCTTCGCAAACAGCGGTTCCTCCATATCGAAATCTTCCGGAAAAGTATCGAACAGGTTCAGAATCAGTTCGCCCTCGCGGCCGAACGGCTTCGCAACCCTGCCCACCTTTTCCAGCGTCTCCATCGCAACTATTCTGCGGCGGGAGCCTCTTCGGTGGCAGCAGCCTCGGCCTCCTGGGCGGCGGCAGCTGCGGCAGCCTCGGCACGTTTGGCTTCGATAGCCTTGGCCTTCTTCTCGTTGGTCTCCTTCTCCTGAGCCAGACGATCCTTGGCAACTTTCTCCTTGTCGGCGCTCAATTTCTGGGTCTTGGCTGCGATCTTGGCGGCTTTCTCGCTCATCCATTTCTCGAAGCGGGCATTTGCGGTAGCCTCGTCGAAGGCACCTTTGGCTACACCGCCGAGCAGGTGTTTCTTGTACATGACACCTTTGTAGGAGAGGATGGCACGGCAGGTATCCGTCGGCTGTGCACCCTTCTGCAGCCACTCCAGTGCTTTTTCAAAGTTCAGATCGATCGAAGCAGGATTCGTGTTCGGGTTGTAGGTACCGATCTTCTCAATGAATTTACCATCGCGTGGCGCCCTGCTGTCTGCGACAACGATATGATAGAAAGCATAACCTTTCTTACCGTGACGCGCAAGTCTGATTTTTACAGGCATTTTGTCTTTGAATTAAATTAACAATCGTATTGTCCGCTGTTTTCACGAAACAGCTTGCAAATATAGGACTTTTCGACGGATTCACCAAATCGCCGGCCACCTCTTCTCAGGAGGGACGGCGCGAAGGCGGCTGCATGCCGCGCACGATGGTCCAGAAGTAATATTTCAACACATAGGAGAGTCCCGCGTAACGCATCATGTTCGGCACATTGAAGATCGTCTGGTCCACGAGACCGGACCCGAGCACCTGCTGACGGGTAAAGCCGCGCCGGATGCACTTGTACACGCGCCGGATGTACTGCCAGGTCGCATCGTCGATGCGGATCGAGCGGCTGCACAGAAAATCGTAACACCACTGGTTGGCCTTCAGTTCCATGTCCAGTTTTTTCAGGGTCTGTCGCCCGTAGGTGGCCGAATCCTCGGTCCGGATATAGTCGTACACATAGATGTTGCCGAAGCGCACCCGACAGGAACGCTGCAACAGCTGGAGCAGAATCATGTAGTCCTCGTTGATGGACTGTCCGACGAAAACCTGGAGCCGGTCGTCGAATAGCGACCGGCGGAACATGCCCGCACAAAGATACCAGGTGATCCGCTGCCGCACAAAGGCGCCATACATGGCATCGAGTCCCGGTTCGAGCGGCGCCTTCAGCCGCGGCCGGTAGGAGATGTGCCCGTTGGGCCACAGTATGCGCACGCCGCACAACAGCATGTCGGTCTCTCCGTCCATCAGCTGCAGCATCTGCTCGATGGCCTTGGGGGGCATGGTGTCATCGCCGTCACAGAAGACCAGAAACGTACCCCGGGCCGCTTCGACACCGGTACGGCGGGCCGCCATCGTACCCTGGTTGACCGGTTTGTCGATCACCCGCACGCGGGTATCACGCAGGGCATACCGGTGAGCGATGGCCGACAGGCCGTCGGGCGAACAGTCGTTCACCACGATCGCCTCGAAATCTTCAAAGGTTTGCGCCAGCAGGGAATCCAGACAGCGCGGCAGATAGGCTTCGATGTTGTAAGCCGGAATAACGATGCTTACCAGGGGGGAAGTCGTATCCATAGGAACAGCAGATTTGGGGGTTCACGTCGCTAATATATGGAGATATTTCCGTTCGGCCCGCATTCCTGCATTACTTTCCGGTTAAAAAACGTCATTCCCGGCCCGACAAGGCCGTTTTCTCCTCCTTTTTCCACTTTCTCCGCCGGGAAGCAGTCCCCCATTTTGATAACTCGCCAAAAACTCCTACTTTTGTAGCCACGAATAAGGTTCCGTAGCTCAGCTGGATAGAGCAACAGCCTTCTAAGCTGTGGGTCTTGGGTTCGAATCCCAACGGAATCACGTGCATCGCCCCGGTTCGCATGACGCGGACCGGGGCGTCTCGTATCCGCCCGTACGGTGACCGTACCAAAAGAAAGGGGAAGCCAGCCGCCTCCCCTGTATCCGAATCCGCCGACGGCGTTACAGGATGATCTCTCCCTCGATCGTCCCCTGATCACCCCATCCCTCGATGACGCAATCGTCAAGCTGGATCTGACCGTTCCGGATCCCCAGTTTCACGGTCAGCTGCTTGCCGCCGGCGAGTGCGCCGCACGCGGGCGCCAGTTCATCCAACCGGTAGCGTTTGATCTGATCGCCGAGTCGGATCTCCAGCGAAACGTCGGCCGGATCCTGCGGCACGACCAGGAAGGCCGCCCGGGCACCCTGTTCCGTAAAGGCCGCCGTCCGGGCCCCCGTCGTATCGAGCACGCCCTCCGTCAGATCAACCGTACACGATGCCTTGGCCCGGCAAACCGTGGTGATCGCATCCAGCGCCACATCCGCATCGGTGGTCGAGAAGACCACTACCAGCCGGTGCATGGCATGCCGGAACGTCAGCCCGACGGGCCGTTCCGTACCTGCTACCACGCCGATGGGCGCAGCCACCAGCAGATCGGGATCGGAGGCCTGCTCCAGATCGAAGCCAAACCGCCCCTCTACGGGACGCTGCACCGGATAGCAGGCGGCAAAATTCACCGTTGTGCCGTCGGCGGCAAAGGGCAGCTCCCTCCAGTACAGGGTCGTTGCGCCGAGCGTATAGTCGATGGCCGAAGAGCTGCCGTCGGCACCGTACACGTAGAGCGTAAAGGTGTCGCCGTCGGCAAAGGCGCCGCTTCCGTCCTCCTCAAGCTGGGGAGCGCTCTGCTCCTCCATCCCGCGGATGGCGGTCGTAATCGTGATCGGCCGCTCCGCCGCGGGCCGCTGTTCGTGCTTGCTGCATCCGACCGATGCCAGGGCGACCGCTACGGTCGCCAGATAAACCATTCTGTTCATATTTGTGTCGATTATCGTTTACTACTTACCCTGCTCGTCCACCTTGACGGAGGGATATTTCCGGGCCCAGATGTCCTGACGCAGATCAACTGCACTCACGCAAAGGATCTTGAATTTCGCTTTCGGATTCCCCTCCTCATTGTCGAGGCCCTGCATGTAGGTATACTCCCTGTCTCCCAGTTCGGGAATCGAACTGTCCGTTCCATAGACAATCTTGTAGCGAGCAATCACCGCGCCATTGGCATCCTGATCCGAATTGTTGTTGTCGCAATAATAGATGTGCGACACACGCCCCTCATCGTCAGATTCGGCACCCCAGACGGTCAGGGCATGATTTCCCGTGTTGGGACCGGAGACGCCGTACACGCTCAGACTAAGCGCCTGGTGATTGAGCAGGGCGTCGATGACAAACTCGTTGAACTGCTTGCCGGTCGGCATGCGGGGCGAATCGACGGCAATGATATCCGACTGGTCAAACACCTCGGAGAAGAACCCGGGGAAACCGGTCAGATCGGGGGTCACCAGGTTGGTCGTATTACCCGTCACAAACCAGTTCACGGCGGAGGAATCCCAGCCCGACCGGTTGCCGAAATGGGCCTTGAAGAACTCAAACATGGGGGCCCGGTTGACCGTACCGCCGGAATAGAGCGGCTTGAACTCGGTGGAGGGCCGCTCCACAACCTCCGTTCCCGCCATCACCTGCGCGCCGTAATCCCGATCGTACGCCTCGACATACGCCCGGTTGTTCGCCAGCCACCACAGCAGCAGATTCGATCCCGACGCGGCCCAGCACAGTTTGCCGTCGTTCTCGACATAACCGGCCGACTTGTTGCAATCGAACCAGCCGCAGTTCTCCTCCCAGGTCAGGTATTGCGCCTCCTCGAACGTCCAGTTGTAGCGGAACCATGCTCCCATGGGGAACTCCGTCTGGTAGGGCGGATAAGAGGGAATATTCTCCTTACCAGGAAAATCGGGGGCATGCACACCGTACACCCACACCGTCTTCCCGGCCAGGTCGGCCGAACCGCCCCCCTCCGACTTGACCGTCAGCCGGACGGTGGTCTGGCGCCCCGCTTCGAACGCCGTCAGCGGCTGGCCGTCGATCTGTTCCGGCAGCAGATAAGTTGCCTCACGGTCATCCGACGTGATCCGCAACAGCCCCTCGCCGCTCCGGTAGGGTTCGGCAGCCTGCGGGAAGATCACCGCCTCGAGCGTACCATCCGCCGTCTGCGCGGGCTGGATCCATGCGAAATCCCCCGTCACGGTCGCCTCGCCCGTCAGCAGATTCAACTCACCGTCCGTCCGGCTTCGCACGGCTACCGTCACCCCTTCCGAAGTCTCTCCGAGGCTGATCCGCAACCGGTGCATCAGGTGGCGGAAGGTCATGTCCGCCCGATATACACCCGCTCCGAGGTTTTGCCGGGCGAAAAGCACATCGGATGCCGTCCGTCCGGCTCCCGTCTGATCGGTCGCCACCCGGAAGATACGGTTGGCCGGTTCGGCCTCCGCGCCGCTGTCGGCGGGATAGTGGGCCGAAATCACCAGTTCCCCGTCGCCGAAGTCACTGCGCCGCAGCAGCGGCTCCCAACTGCCGGCCGTGTAGATCAGTTCCCGATAGGCAACCTCGCTGCCGTTGTCAACAAACAGACCGATCCGGTCTCCTTCAGTGAAGCGGCCTGCGCCGTCCGTTCCCAACTCGGCCCGGGTCTCGGGCTGCGCAAAGGTGAAACGGATATACCCGTCACCCGCATCCCCCCCGTTTCGTCAGGTCCGGTGGTACAGGCAGTTGCCAACAGCGCAACCGCCATGCCTAATACGATCCAGTTTTTCCTTCTCACCTGTTCTATCGTTCAGTACTTGGAATCCGCCGTACGGCCACGACCGGATTCCGGTTCATCATTCGTTTTACAAATCAACACTTTCGCTCCTTGTCGGCGTCAAAGATAGGGGAATCCTCCGATCCGCCAAATCATCGCCACCCGACCAGGCTTCCCTGTGGAGCAACTCCCGGCAAACGAACCGCCTCACGCGAGTCCCTCCTTGCCCGTAACCGACCATAAACGATAAATTCAAGTCATTGATTGCAAGCAATATGCACATAACAATCCGGACATCTGCCTGTTACATCCGCAGGCCATTCCAACGACACAGCCCGGATCATAGCAGTTGGTTATCGGCGATAGCCACACCATATGCCTCCCCGCGCTCCGGCACTTCCGACCGGGGAGCCGCCCCCGTCGGGCAGCCGGACAGACACGCCGCCGGCTGCCCGATCAATCGTAATAAACGGGCCGACCGGCCTCCGTCATATGGAAAACGATTATCTTTGTCCAGTTTTAAATTTCAGATATGGCACAACCTACGTTACTCATCATGGCCGCCGGCATGGGATCGCGTTACGGTGGTCTCAAGCAGCTCGACGCCGTCGGCCCGTCGGGCGAAACGATCATGGACTACTCCGTATTCGATGCGGCCCGCGCCGGATTCGGCAAGGTCGTCTTCGTCATTGCCCACCGTTTCGAACAGGAATTCCGCGAAAAGATTCTCTCGCGCTACGAAGGACATATCCCCGTCGAGGTGGTCTTCCAGTCGCTGGATGCACTGCCCGAGGGATTTTCCGTACCGGAAGGCCGTGAAAAACCGTGGGGCACGGGCCATGCCGTGCTGATGGCCCGCAACGCCATTCACGAGCCTTTCGCCGTCATCAACGCCGACGACTTCTACGGCCGCGCCAGCTTCGAGGTGCTGGCCCGCTACCTCTCCGCCGCCGACCGCCCCGGCCAGTACTGCATGGTGGCCTACCGCGTCGGCAACACGCTCTCCGAGAGCGGTTCCGTATCGCGCGGCGTCTGCGAAACGAATGCCGAAGGCTACCTCACCTCGGTAACCGAACGCACCGAGATCCGTCGCATGGAGGGCCGCGGCATCACCTTCCGCGACGAACACGACGAATACCACACCCTCGACGAGCATACCCCCGTGTCGATGAACATGTGGGGCTTCACGCCGGACTACTTCACCCTGTCGGACCAGCTGTTCCGCGCATTCCTGCAGGAACGCGGCCGGGAAATGAAGAGCGAGTTCTACATTCCGACCGTTGTCAATGAAGCAATCCGCACGGGAGCCGCCCGCGTCAAGGTTCTCGACACGACGGCCCGCTGGTTCGGCGTCACCTATGCCTCCGACCGCCAGAATGTCGTGGACAGCATCCGCGCACTGGTAGCGGCCGACGAATACCCGAAACGTCTTTGGTAAGTCCATTCCGGGGACCAACAGATCGGGCCGGCGAATTGTTCGCCGGCCCGATCTGTTTTGATGCCCTCTCATGCCGCATGCACCGGTTCCGTTCCGCTTCCCTGCGGCATCCTTTCTATGAAACCGCCCCGCCCCTGGTAGGGGTCGGGGCGGTGGTCGGGATACCGGGATTCGAACCCGGGACCCCCTGCTCCCAAAGCAGGTGCGCTAACCGGACTGCGCTACATCCCGTTTGTGTCAAACGGCGCAAAGATAACGCATTTTCAACAAACTCCCAATCCGATCGGCTTCCGCGCCGAAAAAACGCCCCCTCCGCAGATCATTCCCGCCCTATCCGACCAAACCGCCTCACTGCGACCATCTTCCAAACCGCCCTGGCTCGCCGCTCCGAGTCCCCCGGCAGCAGTTCCATTTCTCCGGGGAGGCCGATTCCATCCCCACCGGTTCCAAACGCGCCCCCGTTTCCTGCTCCGTCCCCTTTGGGGGCTTCCGCTCCTCCGCGATCACGCCCGCAGCCCTCGTCGCCGCCCGGTTCTGTTCCATGCCTAACAGTATCAGCCCGTCGTCGAAGGCCGCCACGGTACAGGTACGGGGACAGGCACAGACACGAGTACGAGTATAGGCATAAATATAAGGACAGGAACGACACAGGAACAGGAACACGGGAACAGTCTGCGCCTTGGCGCTTATCTTCCTACGTCTTTTAGGTACTTTCCCTCGTCTCTGCTGTCTTGTCTCTGCCGCTTCTCTTCGCTGCCTCTGCCGCTTTTCTATCCCTACTCTTCCCCCTCTTTTTATCTTTCCGACTTTACTCCCCCTGCGACCCTACGGCCGCAGCCATTGCCGCATCTCTCCTCCCATTGCCCACCGGGACCCGCCCCGATCCAATTCCGCCGCTCTCCTCCCGCCTTCCTTCCCCGCAGATAAAAACAAATCGGGAACGCTTTTGCAAGCGTTCCCGATTTCGTAAAGGGTATCGCAAACCCCGTTAGTAGCCGAGCGTCTTGGTCGCGGCGTAGGTAACCCTCAAGGCGTTGGCCTTGCGCAGCTCCTGCTTTACGTCGGTGATGATACCCATGCGGGTATAACGGTCAGCCTTGATACATACGGACATCGCGTTACGGTCGCTCTCGTTGAGTTTGTCGCGCTCCGAAGCGATGAAGTCCAGAATATCCTGGGGCGTACGATAAGTGTCGTTCAACTGAATACGCGGGGCGGTACCGAATTTGGCCTGCAACTGGGCAGTCGGCTGGCCTACATAGATGTAGCTGACCAGACTCTTCTTTTCCAGTTTCTGTACCTCGGTAGCCTCCGGCAGCGAGAAACGCACCCTCAACTCCGTCTCCTTCATGGACGTCGTGGTCATGAAGAAGAACAGGATCATGAAGATTACGTCAGGCAGAGAGGCCGTCGAAATAGGCGGCACCTCATTCGAACCTTTTTTTCTGATAACTGCCATACTAATTTCCTCCAATATTTTTAGGTTCGGCCTCCGAGATCTTGTTCGGCACGGCTTTCTGAATGGCCTCGCGTTTCGCATCATCCAGCTCGCTCACCGGGGCGCCGAAATACTGACGGGCCACGTTGTCGCGGATTTCATTGAAAGCACGGGTCAATTCGTTCTGCACCTTGATGTACATGTCGTAGCTCGTACCACGGTCATTCTGCAACGAGATCACACCTTCGCTGACGGGATACTGACCGATCAGTTCGATCTCCGTCATCTTCTTTTCGGGAAGATCCTCGCTGTTGCCCGCATTCAGGATGAACTCCTTGGCCAGATCCTTCACCTGATGCAGATCGACCAGTTTGCCCTGCATCTGAATCTGGTCGTACTGGTTTACCTTCACGGCCATCAGGTTACGCTCCTTGATGGGGGGCGCATCGTCGGTCGGATTCTCGACCCACGGCGGAAGCACACGCTGAATACCGGTATCGGTGTTCATCGTGGTGGCCACCAGGAAGAAAATCAGCAGCAGGAAGGCAATGTCGGCCATTGAACCGGCATTGATTTCCGGGATTTTTCTTTTGTTGATTGCCATAATTTATCTCCTCTCCAAAAATCAGCCTCTTTTGAACGCGCTTCTGATTTCGCCCCACAGGATCACGAGCAGCGTCAGAGCGAACATCGCATAACCGGCATACAGGCCCACGTCGGTCAGACGCAGCGTAACGGGGTTATCGAAATAGCCGTTGGCAGCGGGGTTGGGTACGGGAGTATCGCTCGAGCACAGGTAGCTGATACCGAAAATGACGATCATCACAACCAGGCCGACCAGCGTACGCATGGCACCCTTGGGATTGCTGATGATGTTGATCAGCGGGAACACGATGGCCAGAACCAGTGCAATGGCGAAGATGATGTAGGCATAGATCAGCATCACGTCCACGCCCATCGCGCTTCCGACCGTTCCGACCGGAAATTCCGTCGAGGGCTCGGGGAACATCACCGAAGCGATGACGAAATAAGCAAACACCCCGACGCCCAGCAGCAGAAGCAGGTAGCTGAGGTATTTGACGTATTTAAATGCTTTGTTATTCATAACGATTGGTTGGCGTAAAACGGATTAGTTTTTCTTGCTGTACTCGGTGAGCATGTCCACGAGGATGATCGAGCTGTCCTCCATGTTGATGACGAGGGTATCGATCTTGGCTACGATGTAGTTGTAGAACAGCTGCAGAATGACAGCGGAGATCAGACCGGCCATCGTCGTCAGAAGGGCCACCTTGATACCACCGGCTACGAGGGTTGCGGAAACGTCACCGGCAGCCTGGATAGCATCGAATGCCACGATCATACCTACTACGGTACCCATAAATCCCAACATAGGCGACAGGGCGATGAACAGCGAGATCCACGACAGTCCTTTCTCCATGAGGCCCATCTGAACCGAACCGTAGGAAGCGACGCTCTTCTCAACCACGTCGAGACCCTCGCCGTAACGGCTCAGACCCTGGTAGTAGATGCTGGCAACCGGACCGCGCTGGTTGCGGGCAATCTCCATGGCAGCCTTTACACCGCCTTTCTGGAGAGCGGCCTCAATCTGTGCCATGAACTTCTTGGTGTTGATCGAAGCGAGGTTCAGGTACAGGATACGCTCGATGGCGATAGCCAGACCGAAGATAAGGCAGAGGAGCACCGGTGTCATCCAGCCTGCACCACCCTCGAGGAATTTCTGTTTGATGGCCTGGTGCATCGGGATACCCTCAACATCGGTCTCGGGGTTCATCATCTCAACCTCCTCGGTTTCGGTTACCGCTACGGTATCGTCAGCGGCTACCGTCTCGTCGGTAGTCTGTTCGGTAGCTTCGGTCGTGGTCGTTGCCTCCTGAGCGTAAACATTCACAGCCGAGAAGCTCATCACGCCCACTGCTGCCAGAATCAGAAAAAGTTTTTTCATAGCTTTAATTAAAATTGATTAGACTTATTGTTTTTTTATCGTTCTCCAAAAAATTTCGGTCTTAAGCGGGGCTCTGCGCACTTTTTTTGCGGTCAGCACCTTCGGGCATGCCTGCAAACACGACAACGGGACGGAAGATTTCCTCCGACCTTTGCCGCAAACTGCGCTGATACAACACTGTAATATTCTCGGTCATAAGCTTTTGCATCATACAGCACGCTGTCGGACGAACCTTCCGGATGCCATCGGCATCCACTGAATCAGCATAAAAACCTCCGAAATATAGAAATTTTTTTCCGACTGCAAAAATTCTTTTGTATTGCCGGCACCGATTATTCCTCGGTCATCTCACCGCGCAGGGAGGATTTCATGCGGCGCACGAACTCCTCTTCGCCGTAGCCCTGCCCCAGGAGGAACATCATTTTGGTCAGCGCCGCCTCGGTCGTGATGTCACGGCCGCTGATGACTCCGGCATCCTGCAGCCGGCGTCCCGTCTCATAGATGTCCATATCTACCGCACCGCTCACGCACTGGGTGACGTTGATGACATGGACCCCGCGGGCAATCGTCCGCTCCAGCGCCCCGATGAACCAGCCGAACGTGGGTGCGTTGCCGGCGCCGTAGGTCTCGAGCACCACACCGCGCACGCCGTCGGCCTCAAGCAGGGTGCGCAGCGTCCGTTCCGTCATGCCGGGGAAAACCTTCACTACAAGCACATCCTGTGAGACCCCTGTGCTGACCCGAAAGGGGGTGCCTTCGGCCGGATGGGGTGCGATGGCGCCGTAGCGGTAGTGAATCCCTACCCCCACGTCGGCCAGCGCCGGATAGTTGTGGGAGGCAAAGGCGCTCAGGTCCTCGGCACTGTGTTTCTTGGTACGGTTGGCCCGAAAGAGGCGGTTCTGGAAATAGAGCGAAACCTCGGGCACCACCGAGCGGCCGTTCTCCTTCGAGGCGGCGATTTCGATGGCGGTGATCAGATTCTCGCGGCCGTCGGAGCGGAGCACGCCGATCGGGATCTGGCTGCCGGTGAAGACCACCGCCTTGTCCAGCCCCTCGAGCATGAAGCTGAGCGCCGACGACGAATAGGACATCGTATCGGTACCGTGCAGCACCACGAAGCCGTCGTAGCGGGCATAGTTGTCGCGGATGATCTCGGCCAGCCGCACCCACAGGGAGGGTTCCACGTTGGAGGAGTCGATCGGATCGAACGGCAACACGTCCAGATCGACGTCGAGCCGCCGCAGCGAGGGCACCTCGTCGTAGATGCCGTTGAAATCGAAGGGAACGAGCGTTCCGGTGCCGGGGTCGGGCTTCATGCCGATCGTACCTCCGGTATAGATAAGAAGTACTGAAGATCTGCTCATCGCACTGTGGTCATTGAAAAAGGTATCGTCCACCGGCGGATGCCGCCCGGAGTGTCGGGTTTGCGATCTGCCGACGAAAACGAGTGCAAGTTAACTACTTTTTTGCGAATTCGACGGGACCGGCGGCCGGGATTTCGGTCTGTGCCCGATTTTCAGACCGCCCGCGGTCCCGTCAGGCCACGCGAAGCCGAACAGCCGCGCCGCATTGGCTGCCGTCACGTCGGCCACCTCGTCGGGGGTCCGTCCCGTCGCTTCGGCCACCCGCTCGCAGACCCGGACGATGTAGGCGGGCTCGTTGCGTTTGCCCCGGTAGGGTACGGGAGGCAGGTAGGGGGCGTCGGTCTCCAGCACGAGCTGCTCCAGCGGCATGCGCGCCAACAGCTCCGGCAGGGGACTCTTCTTGTAGGTCACCACGCCGCCGATACCGAAGAGAAAGTCGCCGCACGCCCGCACGGCCCGATAATCCTCCCAGGTGCCGCTGAAGGCATGCAGCACGCCACGCAGCCCGCGACCGGCAAAGCGGCGCAGCGAGGCGATCATTTCGGGCCACGCATCGCGCGTGTGGATCACCAGCGGAAGGTCGTAGTGCAGGGCCAGTTCCGCCTGCCGCTCGAAGACCTCGACCTGACGGTCCAGCCAGTCGCGGCTCCAGTAGAGGTCGAGCCCCACCTCGCCGACCGCCCAGTAACGGCGGTCGCCGGCGGCCAGAAGCTGCTCCACGCGCGCCAGTTCCTCGCGCCAGCGGGGATTGTCGTTCACCGAGGTGGGGTGCAGCCCCATCATCGGCAGGCACACGTCGGGATAACGGTCACAGAGGGCAAAGAGCCGCTCGTGGGTTTCGGAGTCGATGGCCGGACAGAGCATCTTCACGACACCGGCCTCCCGGGCGCGGGTCATCACCGCCTCGCGGTCTTCATCGAAAGCCTCCTCAAAGGGATGGGTGTGGGTATCTACGATTTTCATATGGTTTGCTGTCATGCGGGCCAACCGGCCCCGCCCTGCGGCCAGGCCCCGATTGCCGCCCCAAAGATACGCCGGAGGCCGTCTCAACGGATCGCTCCCGGCACAATTCCATCAGACGCGCTCGTAGCGGCGGCCGGGCAGCGAGCGGATCATGCCGGCCAGTTCCAGCCCCAGCAGCACGGCAGCCAGCGCCCCCGCCGGAATGCCGCTGCGCACCGCCAGCGTATCCGTATCGACCGTCTCCCCCTCGCCGATCGCCTCCAGCACCCGCCGTTCGTCCCCGTCCAGCAGGGGTGCGGCCGGCTTCCGCTCGGGGATCTGCCCCGCCCGGACAATGTCCCAGCCCAGCTCGCGCACCACATCGTCGCCCGAGCAGACCATGGCCGCACTGCGCGCCATGATGAGCCGGTTGGCTCCGGCCGAACACTTGTCGCCCGCCCGACCCGGCACCGCCATCACCGTACGACCGTACCCGTCGGCCAGCTCCGCCGTCGAGAGGGCCCCGCCCCCTACGGGCGACTCCACGACCACCGTTCCCTCGCTCATTCCGGCCATGATCCGGTTGCGGGGGATGAACAGCGCACCGTTCTGGCGGGTTTGCGAATGCAGTTCGGAGACGATCGCCCCGCCGTGTGCAACGATGTCGCGCGCCAGTTCGCGGTGCGACGAAGGGGTCACCTCCGGAAGCACGTTGGCCACAACGGCCACCGTGGGCAGGCCATACCGCAGGGCGGCGCGATGGGCATGTCCGTCTATGCCGTAGGCCAGGCCGCTGACCACGGCGGTCTGCGGCGCCAGTTCGGCCAGCCGTCCGATCAGCACGTCGCACATGCGCTGTCCGTAAGGAGTGGCCATGCGGGTGCCGACCACCGCCACGCTACGCATCCCGAGCGCACGCCGCTCCCCCACGAAATAGAGCACGTGGGGCGGATCGGGACAGTCGCGCAGCCGGGGCGGATACTCCGCATCGGTAGCGGCCACCGCCCCGATGCCGTGGCGTTTCATGTAGCGCACCTCCGCTTCGGCCTGCCGATGGGTCGTCCGGCGCCGGATCTCACGGGCCAGGTCGGGACGCAGCGCCGCCTCGCCGACGAGCTCCTCCTCCGAGGCGGCATAGACGGCCTGCGCACTCCCCAACACGGCAATCAGATGGGCCACCCCCTTGGGTCCCAACCCGCGATGCAGGGTGAGAGCAATATCATCTACGGTCATTCCGATAAAATATTTGGCTCGATAAAGATACGAAAAAGAGGCGTCCCGCCCGACGGTCGCTCCGAATCCGGCCTCCTATCGCCAGCAATCCGAAACGAAACGCCGCTCGGCGGCCGTCTCGAGCGAATCGGGCAGGCTGCAGAAAAAGTCAAGCCCCGTCAGCATCTCCAGACTGTCCACCGCCACGGCATAGTCGGCATAATCCCCCGTAATGTGTACCGCATTGGGCAGCACATAGGCCGCTGCCCGCCATACGCCCTGCCCGTCGCGCGTCAGCAGCGCCTTGTAGAAACGGTCGGGAATGCCCACGCCGCCGCGCAGCGTGTCGGGCGCATCGCCCATAATCCCCCCCGTCACGACATAGAGCGTATCATACCGCTCGGCCCACCGCCGCACCTGCTCCTCCAGCCGACGCCACACGCCACGGTTCAGAGCAGGAGTCTGGGGGGCTATATTGGAAAGGTAGAAGGTACAGTCGTTCTCCCGCTGCGACCGCCGCCGGTCGGCCGAGGGACAGAGGTGGCCGCGGTCATAGCCGCTGTTGCGGTAGTCGCCCGTCTCGGCCGTCGGATACCCTTCCGCCACAACCAGCGGATCGGGCACGAAGCGGTTGCTCCGGTCGGCGGCCACGGTGGCCACATCGGTGCGGGTCAGCACATAGGCCACCCACGAGGCCTGTCGGTAGAGCGAATCGTAACACAGCGTGTACCGTCCCTCGCCGTGACGCAGAATCAGATCATCGGGATCGATGGCCGGCAACTCCAGTGCCCCCGCCGCAGCCTCGCTCTCCCGGCCCGCGGGAGCCTGCTCCCGAAGAGCCGCCTCCGGACGGGCCGCGGCAGCCGGTTCCGCCGCCGCAAGCTGCTCCCATTGCCGGCCGAGCCGTCGGAGTTCGCTCCGTCCGCGCTCCGGCAGAGTCAGCCGCCCGTGCAGCGTCCAGTCGTAGGCCACCAGACACACGACCGCCAGGCAGCCGAACAACAGCCAGCCCCACAACCGGTTGCGCCGGTCACCCCGCACCGGCGCAGACCGCCGGCTCCGTTTCGTATTCCGCCTTGCCATGAAGACAAAGATAAGGAAGCCGACGCGGAATTTGGGCGGGACGGCATAAAAAACTATCTTTGTTCCGATTATGCCCGCCCCGCACCGGACCCGAAAAGGCCGCCGGTCGGAACGGAACCCGCACATTCACCAAAACAAATAATTCGCACAACGCAACGATGAAAAGATTCTTTCTTTCCGCTTTATGCGCGCTGACGGTGGGCTTCACGGCCCTCGCCGACGAAGGCATGTGGCTGTTGCCCTTCCTTCAGAAAATGAACGCCGCCGATATGAAGGCCGCCGGCCTGAAGATCGACGTCGATGAGATCTACAACCCCGACGGCCAGTCGCTCAAGGATGCCATCATCATCTTCGGCCGCGGCTGCACGGGCGAGATCGTATCGCCCGAAGGCCTAATCTTCACCAACCACCACTGCGGCTACAGCAGCATCCAGCAGCTCAGCACCACCGAGAACGACTACCTCGCCGACGGTTTCTGGGCCATGAGCCGTGCGGAGGAGATTCCCGTGCCGGGACTGACCGTACAGTTCGTCCGCAGCATCCACGACGTAACGGCCGAGCTGACCAAGGGTCTCGAGAAGGCCAGCTACGACAAATACACCGCCACGGTGGCCAAACGCATCGAGAAACTCCAGAAGAAATGGGAAAAACAGAACCCCGGCAAGAAGATCCTCATCGAGGATTTCTACGGCGGCAACCAGTACCTGCTCTTCGTCATGGAGGAGTATAAGGACGTGCGCTTTGTCGGCGCTCCGCCCAGCTCGATCGGCAAATTCGGCGGCGACACCGACAACTGGATGTGGCCGCGCCACACGGGCGACTTCTCGATCTTCCGTGTCTATGCCGCTCCGGACGGCGTAACGCCCGCCGAGTATTCGGAGGAGAACGTGCCCTACCAGGCTCCCGTTCACCTGACCGTGTCGGCCCAGGGCTACAAGGAGGGTGACTACACGATGGTGATGGGCTTCCCGGGTTCGACCGAGCGCTACATGACCACCTATGAGATCGACGAGATGCTGAACGTCTCCAACCCCAACCGCATCCGCATCCGCGGCGAGCGTCAGGAGATCCTCGCCGAGGACATGGCCGCCAGCGACAAGGTGCGCATCCAGTATGCCGACAAATACGCCACCTCGTCCAACTACTGGAAAAACTCGATCGGCATGAGCAAGGCCGTGCGCAAACTGGGCATCCGTGACCAGCGCGCCGAACTGGAGGCCGCCTTCACCGAGTGGGCCAGCGCCGACCCGGCCCGCGAGAAATACCTCCGCGCCCTGCCGCTGATCGCCGAGGCCCGGGCCATCTCGATGCCGCTGACCAGCGACATGCAGGTGATGATCGAGGCGATCTTCACGAGCATCGAGATCGGCACCAACGCCGCCACGCTCGAGAAGAACCTCCCCGCCCTGAAGGACGAGCAGGCCCGCAAGGAGTATGTGGCCGCCCTCTACAAGGACTACAACGAGGCTACCGACAAGAAGGTGACCAAACGGATGATCGAGCTGGCCATGGAGATGATCTCGGAGGCCAACATGCCCGCCTTCATCACCGAGGAGGTGGAGGGTCGCTTCAACGGCGACGTGCAGGCTTATGTGAACTGGCTCTACGAGACCTCCGTATTTGCCAACCGGGAGAAGGTGGATGCCTACCTGGCCGACCACACCGAACTGCCTGCCGACGATCCGGCCTACCTGCTCTACAAATCCACGGCCGACAAGTATGCCGCCCTGGCCACCCAGATCAAGGAGCCGGCCATGATGTTCGCCGAGGGCCACAAACTGCTCATCGCCGGCCTGCTGGAGATGGATGCCGACGGCAAACACTATCCGGACGCCAACTTCACGATCCGTCTGACCTACGGCAACATCAAACCCTACTCGCCCGCTGACGCCGTGGAGTACAACTACTACACCACGATCAACGGCATCATGGAGAAGGAGAACCCGAACGACAGCGAATTCATCGTTCCGGCCCGCCTGAAGGAGCTCTACGAGGCGAAGGACTACGGCCGCTACGCCGACGAGAACGGCACGGTACGCACCTGCTTCATCTCGACGAACGACATCACCGGCGGCAACTCGGGCAGCCCCGTGCTGAACGACCGCGGCCAGCTGATCGGCCTGGCCTTCGACGGCAACTGGGAGGCCATGAGCGGTGACGTGCTCTTCGAGCAGAACATGCAGCGCTGCATCGACCTCGACGTGCGCTACGTGCTCTTCATCATCGACAAGTTCGCCGGTGCCGGCCACCTGCTCGACGAAATGACCATCGTCTGGTAGGCGGACCGACCGCCTGTTTCCGAAAGGGTGTTCTCCGATGCGGAGGACACCCTTTCCGTTTTTCCACCCCGCCGGCCGAAAAAAAATGATCCGGAGGCGCGGGCCGATTTCCCGTACAAAATCGCTACCTTAGTCCGCTGAAAACAACAAGGAGGAGAGAAGATGCTCGAAAAACTGACGGTCACAAACTATGCCCTGATCCGACAGCTGGAAATGGAGCTGTCCCCGTCGCTGAACATCATCACGGGCGAGACGGGTGCCGGCAAGTCGATCCTGCTGGGCGCGCTGGGGCTGGTGCTGGGCAACCGGGCCGACACCGCCGTACTGAAGGAGACCGAACGCAACTGCGTCATCGAGGCCACCTTCGACCTCGACGGCCTGGGGCTGGAGCCCTTCTTCGGCGAGAACGACCTGGACTTCGACCGCCACACGACCATCCGCCGCGTCATCACCCCCGCCGGCAAGAGCCGTGCCTACGTGAACGACCTGCCCGTACAGCTCTCCACCCTGAAGGAGCTGTCGGGCCGTCTGATCGACATCCACTCCCAGAACCGGAGCGCCCTGGTCGGCGACGAATCCTTCCGGATGGAGGTCATCGACCGGCTGGCCGGCGACGAAGCGCTGCGCACCGCCTACCGCACCTGCTACACGGCGCTCCGCGACCGGGAGAAGACCCTGCAGCGGCTGCGGGAGGAGACCGAACGCAACCGCCGCGACGAGGCCTACCTCCGTCACGAATGGGAGCGTCTCTCGGCGCTGGCCCTGCGCAGCGGCGAAACCGAAGAACTCGAACAGGAGCAGCGCGAACTCTCCAACGCAGGCGAAATCCTCGCCGCACTGGGGAGCATTGCCGAACGGTTCGACCGCGAGGAAGAGGGGCTGTTGAGCGGCCTGAAGGCAACCGAGAACAGCCTGCTGCATCTCCGCGACCTGCTGGGCGCCGCCGCTCCGCTGGCCGAACGCATCGATTCGGCCTATGTCGAACTGAAGGACATCGGCTCCGAGATCGCCTCGCTGGCCGAACGCATAGAGGACAACCCGACCCGCCTGGAGGCGGTGGACAACCGGCTGGGAGCCATCTACGACCTGCGGCGCCGCCACGGCATCGAGACGGACGACGAACTGATCGCCCTGGAGGCCTCGTTCCGGCAGAAGCTGGAAGCCATTGCCGATGCCGACGGCGACATGAGCGAACTGGAGGCGGAGATTGCCCGCCTGCGCACGGAGGCCGAAGCCGCCGCCGCCCGCCTCACCGAAGCCCGCCGCGAGGCGGCCGCCCGTTTCGGCCGGGCCGTCGAATCGGTGCTGGCCCGGCTGGGCATGAATGCCGCCCGCTTCGAGGCGGAGATCGCCCCCCTCGGCCAGCTGGCGCCGTCCGGCGCCGACACCGTCCGGTTCCTCTTTGATGCCAACGGCGGCGAGCACGTCGTTCTCCAGCCCCTCGAGAAGGTGGCCTCGGGCGGTGAGACCTCGCGCGTGATGCTGGCCCTCAAGTCGATCGTCGCCCGCAGCACCCAGCTGCCGACCATCATCTTCGACGAGATCGACACGGGCGTATCGGGCCGGGTAGCCGCCATCACGGGCGACATCATCGCCGAGCTGAGCCGCACCATGCAGGTCATCAACATCACCCACCTGCCGCAGGTGGCCTCGAAGGGCGACACCCACTTCTTCGTCTACAAGGAGGCGACCCCCGACGGCAACGCCACGCGCATCCGCCGGCTCAGCCGCGAGGAGCGCGTCGTGGAGATCGCCAAGATGCTCAGCGGCGACACCGTCACGCCGGCCGCCATGGCCCAGGCCCGGGAACTGCTGGGCTACACGGAGTAGCACCCGGCAGGCCGGTTGCGATTTACGATGATTTTTCGTACCTTGTACAATAGAACGGAACGGCCCCGGCCGTCCGCAACAACCACAGCAAAGAACCCTCAAACCGAACCGTTATGGAATATGCCGCATTACTCGAAAAATACACGCCCGTAGCCTCGGACGACCTCGTAAAATCCATTGTCGCCAAGGCCAAGGCGGAAATGGACCGCAACCGCAACGAAGAGGTTTACAAATTCTGCTTCGGCGCCCTCGATCTGACCACCCTCAACAACAACGACTCGGTACGTTCCGTCGCCGAATTCGTCAAGAAGGCGGTTGATGTGCCGACGCGCTTTCCGAATGTGCCGAACGTTTCGTCGATCTGCGTCTACCCCTCGTTCGTGGATATCGTGGGACTCGGCGTCGAGGGTACCGACATTGCCGTCACCAGCGTGGCGGGCGGCTTCCCCACGGCCCAGACCTTCCTGGAGGTCAAGATGCTGGAGGTAGCCATGGCCGTCGAGAACGGCGCCGACGAGATCGACGTGGTAATGAATGCCGGCGAGATGGTCGAAGGCGACTTCGACCGGCTGGCCAACGACCTCGAAATGCTCTGCAACGAGGCCGGCAAGGAGGTGATCTTCAAGGTAATCATCGAGTCGGGCATGCTCACCAAACCCGAAGAGGTCTACCGCGCCTCGCTGCTGGCCATCCTCTCCGGCGCCGACTTCGTGAAGACCTCCACCGGCAAATCGGCCTACGGCGCTACCCCGAAATCGGTCATGGTCATCTGCAATGCCATCAAGGACTACTACCTCCAGACGGGCATCAACGTGGGCATCAAGATCGCCGGCGGCGTGCGCACCGTCGATGACGCCGTGCTCTACTACACGCTCGTGGAGAACCTGCTCGGCCGCGAATGGCTCACCCCGTCGCTCTTCCGCTTCGGCGCCAGCGCCCCGCTGGCCAACGCCCTGCTGAGCGCCATCACGGGCGAAGAACAGCACTACTTCTAACGCCACGCCCACGCGGCCGACGGCGTAGTCCCAGCGCTCGTAAACACACCGCGAGGCGGTTCGGAATTCACCGGACCGCCTCGCGCATTTCATGATTCACTGCCCCGACGACGTTACTTCGCCTCATCGGTGAACTCCACCGACCAGACCGTGTGCTGCAACTGACGCAACAGATTGCGCTTGGGCTCCTTGGGCGAATAGACGAAGCAGTCCACGCACAGCACGCGCCGCTGCACGGGATCGAACGTGGCGTAGGTCACAAAGGGCCCGCCCATGAAGTCGTTCTGTACGAACCAGAAGCCGTGCATCTCGGCCCACTGGCGGCCGTTGATTTTCGGATAGACTACCGTCGGGGTAATGTAGTCCTCGGTGGCCATGTAGGAGCCGTCCGAAGGACCGGGAATACGTTTCACGAACTCGTTGCGGTGACGGATCAGCTCCTCGAGCGTAAAGTCCTGCTCGCCCGTGAAGGGGTAGCTGTAGATGACCAGCCCCTGCGTGGCAATGCGCACGTCGTTGCCGATCCACAGGAAATCCTCCGAGCGGCCCCGGATCGTGAAGCCGCGCGGGATGTTCATCCGAATACCGAACTGGTCGGCTATCTCTTTCGAGATGCCCTTCTCTCCATATTTTAGGTCGTTGGCCACCGCACGGTTACGTTCGGTGATCTCGAAGAGCTGCTGCAGTTCGGCCCGGTTCTCGGAGAGGTAGTGCACCATCGAACGGTTGTCGGGCGCGCTGAGGGTCACGATGATCTGCGGGCGGGCATAGACGTCGTACTGTGCCGTGGCGGTCGCCTCCTTCACGTCGGGCGAGATGTTCACGATGAGCAGGTTGCGGTGACGCAGGATGACGTCCTTCAGCGCGTCGGGCGTAATGCGCGAGATGTCGAAGAGCGGCTCGACCTGATTGAACATGGGGATGGGTTCGAGCAGCACGGCACGCAGCGTGTCGCCCACTTCGCCGACCCACGCCTCCTGCGGCACGGAGACTACCAGTTCGTAGGGTTTACCGCCGGCATTGTTGAAGTCGCCGCCCTGACTGCCGTCGCAGGCTACGGCGAGGAGGGCGCAGGCCCACATTCCGAGTGCGGCCAGCCGCACGGCCCACCGCTTGCTGAGATTACTACACATCGCTTTCATCGTCTTGACATTATGCGGTCGCGCCACCATTGCGCGCCAAGACAAAGATACGCAATTCGCCCCGAATTCCGGCAAGCAGTTTCCGCCCTGTCCTCATCACGCTCCCCCAGATACGAGATGCGCGTCGCATGACGGCGACGCGCATCTCAATACAAGCCTTTTATTCTAACAATTGTAATTGCCCATCCACATACATGGCATAATAAAACTTGCCATTATGCTTCACATTTTTGGTTTTGCTAATTCTAATGACTTGATCCAAATGGATTAGATGGAAACATTCATACTGAAAAACTACGCCTTGGGCAAGTCGTTCTTTGTATATTCCTCGATAAA